>ERZ808054.51-NODE-51-length-148409-cov-12.196249_pt1 | contig 148409 bp, 129 predicted proteins | sample MGYA00380201_ERZ808054 | MGnify/ENA primary metagenome ERZ808054 (study PRJEB31490, sample SAMN06133419) | mouse gut metagenome | isolation source: Z5_2 | host: mice | place: China: Chengdu | collected 2015-05 ...
CCATAGTGCCACCGCCTGTATTTGATAATTACATTATACCAAATATAGACGATGGTATCTACTTTTTCAGCGACCTCATTTTATTTTGGGGGAAAATTCATTTTGCTTTTTAAAATTTCTTGTTGAATATTTTTCAGATTTGGGGGATAGCCATTTTCCATTTGGGGGAATTGGGGGGTAAGGTTCTTCCCCCAAATCTTAAACCATTTATAAAATCAATAAATATGTTTACACTTTTGCCGGCTCTTGAAACGGATCATCAAACAACTGCATTAAATCATGATTTGCTCCTACATTTGTTACTTCAAAATGATTTAGGCAATGTCCCAGCCACGAAAATTCTTTATTCATTTCATAAACTAAATCAAAAATCTCCAAATCTGTTGTTTTATATTGTGAATGGTAACCCGAATACTGTTCATGTGAAAACTGTCGTTGAAGCAAATAATCCTGTATCTTTCGATAAGCTCCTCTGGGATTCGCAGCAGAATAATATTTTTCTAAATCTTTTACACATAAGTCAAAATATAGTGCTTTGAAATGCTTTACTTCACGTCTTGTCATTACGCTACACTCACTCTCTTTGTATAATGATACAAAACGTCTTCAATAGCAAAATCTTTTTCATTCTCACCATCATCACTATTGTACCAAATCCATTTAATTACATAATCCATAAACCACGATTTCTCTTTTAAAGATGTAATAATACATCCAAATGCTCCATAATCTCTAGAGTTTCCGCTTCCATAAAAAACAATTGTGCCATCAGGCTCATACTCTTTTCTTAATTGATAACTATCAAAAGCTTGATCTAAGATTTGATAAATACTGGAAACACTATATTTTTGCTCTTTATTAATTTTATTTTCATCCAATTTTATCTCCAATTTCAACATGATAATTCTCCTTATCAATAATACTTTCTATTTTTCATCTTTATATGATAGAAAAGATGAAAAAAATACACTTTCTCATTTAACCGATCAGTGCTTTTTCTCTGGATAATATGTTGCAATAAATTTGTTCAATAACTTCCGTTGTTCAAATGATAAGTCCAAATTATCCAACAGCCACATATGCAACGCTTTCCCGATGGCATAACATAGCTTTTCCTCCAAATCCTTTCCTATTCTATCTCTGGAAACATTCGGATAAAAACTGTTATCTTCAATATTAATTACGGCGTTTTTGAGAATAACCCCATCCACTAAATATGGGAGGATAATTTTCAGATTCGGCAATAATATACTCTTAAGATACACCTGGTCTTTCGCTTCAAAAGGATATCTTGACCCAAATCTTTGCAAAAGATTTCAAATGAGTAGTTACCGATAAGATTTTCACACCCTTCCATAATATCCCCCCTCATAACAACTCTAAAATCAATTGGTATAATATTTGCTAAACCATAGTCGTCAAGCATAGATATTCCCTCAATAACTTTTATTTCCATTTAAGACTTTTATCTTTTTTGCAAAATTGAGTCCTTTATAATTACATTCCACATATGCTTCTATTCCATCCAAATATGGGTTCAAACATATCTTTTCCGGCAATATATCTTCTGAGTTTTTAATTCATCCTCATATGTTATACTAATACACCCCTATTTTTATTTTAGTTACATCATTTATTATGGCTCGCTGATTTTCTGTTGCAATAATATTGCCATGCATAATATTAGAAAATTTAGACCAAATATAAGCCAAATTCCTTTTCCAATGCCCAGTGAAAAAGAAATCTTGTTTCATTATCAATTTGATTTATATCTAAATTATAATCATAATTGGCTATGGTGGTTTCCCTGTATTTCCATCTGTAGTACATTCCCTGATAAGCATCTTCCTGCATTGCAACCATATTAAAATTAAACAATAACTCTAAAATCTTATTGCCACTTCCAAATTTCTGTTCCATTTTTTTCTTCTCTATAAAAGAATCCCATTTTTTCTCATATACCTCATATATAAAACTACGTGATCTTATAGACTTTATAAACTCAAACAAAAGCTTTATGTCTTCTTCGTTATAGTAAAAACTTAATGCATTCCTTACGGAATCTACAAAATATGTTGAATATGATCGTTGAAACAAATCTGACTCTATTATTTCAGCTGTAGGATTTTCCAAATTATTTCGTTCACACTGCTCTTTTGTAATTTTTAGTAATTTTACGAAATCCCTGGGTTTTGATGTAGTAAACCGGAGAAAATAATTAAAAGATACATACTGCCTATTACCACGCTTGATTTCAAAATTAAAATAATCATCCCACCCCTTATTTTCTCCCTGTCCATTACCAGCACGAAGCATATTATTCACTAGCTCAAATATTGCAGATGCACTATAATCATTCTGATTCGAAACACTCCAATTCAAAAAGGCACTATTGTCAGATATTTTACTTCCTGCGTTACTTAATCCCGCTTGCAGAAAAATATCAAGCCTTGTCAACAAAATAATTTGTAATCTCCCCTTATTTCGATCTTTTATGTGTGAAAAAATATCATTATTTAAATCGTAAACCGCTCTAACCAACGGATAAATACACTCCTTGTATTCTTTATAATCTATATCTGCTGGACGAGTATCCAATCCATCAATAAACAAATAATGATTATTCTTTAATCTTAACCTTTCTATTTCTGAAGCAATTGTATTAACAAAATATAACCAATTATCCTCATACACATATTTTTCTGATGTAGCTTGATTGGAATTTTCATATGACGATAAAGATTCAATCTTACTTTTATCGCTATTTAATCCACCACTTATACCATATGTAAACTTTTCATTATCCATAAATGAAATTGGTGAAAATGACTCCATCGTTATTTTTGAGAAATTGTAAATGTTTAAAATTTTCTTAATTTCATCATATACTTTACTATTAAACAATGCAATTTCATTATGTTCAATAGAGGATAATAATTTTGTTAATAAAATAGCTTTCCATAATGTTATATAGTGTGTATAATTTAGTTTTCCTTCTTTTTTCATTTTCAATATCTTATTATAGTCATCAACTGTAAGCAAATATCTTTTAGATTTTGTATTATTTATTGTATTATTGCAAAAATATGCACAATAAGTTGTTTTTCCACTACCTTTTTCTCCAATCAAATAATATGTAGTATCCCGCAATAATTTATTATAATTCTTATCTTTATAAAACAACCTATTTAATTTTTCTTTATTATTAGGTTTAAAATAATTTTCAGCTTCATCAAATGGAATATCTATATCAATAAAACTCATTTTTGCCCTCTCCTTTATTCTATTGCACACCTATTATACCCTCTTCAAGGTCAAACTGTGCCACTCTATATATTTAGAATAATTTGTGTATCAACTTATAAATATTATATTTTTCAATATTGAGTTCATAAAATAATAAAAATATCACACCACATAAAATATAACAAATAATTACCTAAAGCACTTACTATATAATATAAATAATGCACCTTTAGATTATTCGAACTTAATTGCTTTATTAACTTGGCCTAAAAACAGACTTTCTCTTTTTTGCTATAACAAATATGCTTTAGTAGAATTCATTTTTTCGCAACATCCCCCCCTCCGTTCTTCTCTGACTATTTAAAATATTTTATCATACTTGCTATCAATTTACCAGTCATCATAATTGTTCACCCCCCCCCTGCAAATGATACTCAAATGCCACTTACAGGGGGATCTTCTTTTTATCTCTATTCGACTGTTTCTCGTCAAATTTTTATCGATTCATTTGTTTTGCGAAATTTCCCTTTTTCATATCCCAGTCATATATCCCAGGAACTATGTATTTTACTAACCTCCCAGTAATTTGAGGTTGCTCTATATCTATGCCTTTTCAACTACATCCCCCCAATTTTATTTTGGTGGAAAATTCATTTTGCTTTTTAAAATTTCTTGTTGCATATTTTTCAAATTTGGGGAATAGCCATTTCCCATTTGCGAGATATTGGAGGATAAAATTCTTCCCCCAAATTTAAAACCTCAACACATACTTATTCACTATTTTTGTTTTATGCTCTTATCTAAGGATATTACAAATCATCTGACTTACATCTGATGCGCTAACAACCAACGTAAAATATCTTCGTATTGTTTCCTGTCCGCTGCTACATCTAAAATTAAATCTGATAATTCTTTCTACGTGTATTCCATCTCATAACCATTTAATTCCAAAAAGACTAACATGGCATGGCACCCTATTCTTTTATTGCTATCTATCATTGCATGATTTTTAACTAATCCATAGCAAAGTCTTGCTTCTTTTGCCTATAATGCTTGGATACAATTCTTCTCCACCATAGGATTGAAATCAATCAGTCGTTTTGATATACTCAGCACATCTTCATTTGATGCAACAGCATCCTCATCTGCTTTGCTAAAATCTATGACAAGATATCTTGGTACATTATTTTTTAGAATAATGGCTGTTCCATGTTCATCCACTAATCTAGCTACTTTTGAAAAATTCTGATTTGCTTCTGTAATAGAAACCATTGTATTTGTATTTATTGTCATCGTCCATACCTCCTCGTATAATACTTATACTATATCCAATTTATAGGATGAATTCAACCTATTTCAATCCTAAAATACTTTTTTACATAACTTGCTATAAATATAATAATTAACCCTAGACTATTCATTTTCAAAAATATATAGCAAAATGAAATTTATCTTTTTCTTCCCCAATAAACATACATCTGTATATCCCGTTATATTTAGAAGATATTAAGTCAAGTGGTAACTCCATATAAGATTTTTTATAACAATACTTTAAATCTTTCGTATACACTGGTACTTTATTTGCTTCTAAAAATGGAAAATATCTTCTCTTTCGTAAACGGTAGATAGTGAGTACCTATACAAAACTGGAGCAAATCTGTTTCTATCATACAGGTTTGCTCCAGTTTTGTATAGGTACTCACTATCTACCGTTTACGAATATTCTTAGAATATTGAAATATCATATAAGTAATCCGTTCTAACTTTGAATGATGACATATAAATGCAAAAACCCCTGCAAATGGCATTTCCACACCATTCACAAGGGTTTCTTCATTCAAAATAACCAGACATACTTCGCCTTACGCATTCATCTGTTTTGCAACTTCTTCCGCAAAGTTCTCTTCCTTCTTCTCCAAACCTTCACCGGTCTCAAAGCGTACAAAAGATTTGATGGAAAGATCTGCGTTATTCTCTTTTGCAACCTGCTCAATGTATTTCGCAACGGTCTGCTTTCCGTCCTCTGCCTTTACATATACCTGCTCTAAGAGGCATACTTCTTTCAGTTCTTTGTTAAGGCGGCCGTTTACAGCTCCCTCAATTACTTTCTCCGGCTTGCCTGCCATTTTCGGATCGTTCTTGATCTGCTCCGCAATGATTTCTTTCTCATGCGCTTTGTATTCCTCGGACACATCCGCTGTGGAGATATACTTCGGAGAAAGTGCCGCAACCTGCATTGCAATATTTGTCAGTGCCTCTTTGATGCCATCGTTTACTGCGTTCGTTGCCGCTTCCACAATAACACCGATTCTGCCGCCGCCATGCACATAAGTTACAACACAGCCGTCGTTTGCAACAACCTTCTGAAATCTTCTGATATTCAGATTTTCGCCGATAACCGCAATTTTATCAACCAGCGCATCTTTTACGGTCTTCGCCGTATCAAGATGCCATGCTTCTGTCATAAAAGCATCCAGATCTGCTGCGTCGGAAGCAACAGCCTGCGCCGCAACCGCCTCTACATATGCCTGGAAATCAGCATTCTTTGCAACAAAGTCTGTTTCGGAGTTTACTTCTACAACCGCCGCCGTCTTATCATCCTTTACGGCAACACGGCACAGACCTTCTGCCGCGATTCTTCCGGCCTTCTTTTCTGCCTTCGCCTGTCCGTTCTTTCTCAAATATTCTACCGCCGCATCCATATCGCCATTGGTCTCGCCGAGAGCCTTTTTGCAATCCATCATGCCCGCACCGGTCAGTTCTCTTAATTCTTTTACCATTGCTGCTGTGATAGCCATTTTATATTTTCCTCCTGTATGATCAAATTATCGTTTCTGTCTTCATCCGGCTCTGATTAAGCTTCCTGCGCTTCCTCTGCTGCTTCCGTCTCCGCAGCCGCCTCTTCTACATACTCTTCAGCGCCCTGATTTGCTTCGATAACGGCATCTGCCATCTTGGATACAATCAGTTTTACGGCTCTGATCGCATCATCATTACCGGGGATAATATAATCCAGTTCTTCCGGATCACAGTTCGTATCACCGATACCGATCAGTGTAATTCCCAGCGTATGCGCTTCCTGAACACAGATTTTCTCTTTCTTGGGATCTACAACAAAAATACAGTCAGGAATCCTTGTCATATCTTTAATTCCGCCCAGGTTCTTCTCCAGTTTTTCCCATTCTTTTTTCAGTTTGATAACTTCTTTCTTGGGAAGCACGTCGAACGTACCGTCTTCTGACATCGTTTCGATTGCTTTTAATCTGTCAATTCTGGAACGGATTGTCTTAAAGTTGGTCAGCATTCCTCCTAACCATCTTTCATTTACATAATACATACCACAGCGTTCCGCCTCTGTCTTAACAGCATCCTGTGCCTGTTTCTTTGTTCCGACAAAAAGGATCGTTCCGCCCTGGGAAGCAACGTCAAAAACCGCCTTGTATGCTTCGTCAACTTTTCCTACAGACTTCTGCAGATCGATAATATGAATACCGTTTCTCTCCGTAAAAATATAAGGAGCCATTTTAGGGTTCCATCTTCTCGTCTGGTGTCCGAAATGCACACCTGCTTCCAGTAACTGTTTCATTGAAATAACGCTCATGTCTTCTACCTCCATTTGGTTGTTTTCTTCCACATGCCTTGCCAAAAAACTGCTTATCTGCTTACTCCAGCGTATGAAGCACCAACAGATAATGGGCATATGTGTTTTCTGCGTTCCGTATGGGGAAAGCTCTTCCCGCACACACTTAGATACTATAACATAAAAAACCCCTCATATGCAAGGGGTTTTCACAAAATTTTCCTTTCGTTTGTTTTTCAATTTGTTTAAAATGAATTTAATATTCGTTCTTTTTGTTTTGCAAATTCCTCATCAGAAATAAGTCCTTCTTCCATCATTTCATTCAGCTGTCTCAATTTGTCCTTGATATTATCAGCAGATGATATCTCCTTCTTTTTATTCTCATTCTTTACAGCTTTATTATCACAGTCTAACATATTTAATCTAATGATTCTTCTCATATCTTTTGAAGGAATTAATTCTTTTAACGCCTCATGAGCATCATGTGTGAATTCTAAATTTTTAATTTCGCCTTCGGAATTCTTATAAATTAATTCTATTTTACGGTCATCTTCCGAAATAACTTCTGTTTTCACCGGTTCTCTGCTGCTGATTATCGCTCCAGCATCAGACGCAATCACATAACCGAACAAAGCTCCTTTTAGTGAACTTCCTCCCCCAGATACTGTCGTATATTTTCGTAATTCACCCATCTCTTCAAAGTATAAAATTGATTCAATCGGAATGGTTCTGCGTTTCAGTTTTAATATATCCGGTTTTTTGACTGCACTTGTTTCAACAAGCTTATAATAGTTTGACATGGGAAACATATTAAGAGCATCGTTCTCAATCCATATATACTGTAAAATATTTGAATGAAATCCATTTTCATCGATGTCTATCAGAGTGGCACATGTATTGCTTTGTACGACTCCAATTTTCTTAACATAATCATCATATTCCATTTGAAAAGCATTCATATTTGCGATTAATTGATTGTTATCCTCTTTTTTTTGTTCCATAATTCCAACTAACCCTGCAATAAACAGAAAAAAACTAACGCTCATAATAATCAGATAAATATTTAGCAGGGTTTCATTGTACGGGAGGAACACGAATATGACTGACAATATAATCATGGTCAAAAAACAGCCTATTGATAAATTGGTCATATCTATTTCCCACTTTTTCATCTCAAAATCTCCCGTCTGCTTATTTCTTTTGTCACAGTTATTCTACCACACCTAAATAACTATCTCAAGCAATGTTTCAATATGCTTTTGTGCTTGCTTTTGTGCTTCAGTATCTCCTTCCCGTTACCTCATAAATTTTAAAAATGCAAAAAAGAAGCCTCTTTTTTAGGCTTCTTTAGAACTACTGACAAGAATTTGACCTGCGACCTCCTCACTACAACACCCTGTTCCTGGCAGACATTTTTATCCATTTGCTAAATTATACTGTATCACAAGTCTTTTTACTTTATCAATATACTTTTGTATTACCCAACGCTAACCTTTCCTTCGCCTTTCTTCTTTCTTCAGACCGGAGCCGCCGGATTTCACATCCTCCCATCACGGCTGCTGGCCGGTGATCACTCTCGCAATCTGCTCATTGTCCGCATCCGGCGGAATCGTGTAATTTCCCGCTCTGATCTTTTTATCATATCCGTTTTCACAAAGGAATGTATCAAAGGCAGATGCGGATTCGACAATACCCGCATCTTCCAGTTTCCGGCTGACCGTATAGGAACCGTCCCCGTTTCCAATCGTAATAAGCGCAGGCACACCGGAAGAATCTTCCGGCCCCATTTGTACATCGGCATCCTGCTGCTGCGCATCCTGAACTTCAGCGTCATCCTGCGCCGCCAAAGGCTCCTGTGTTTCCTCTCCTGTTTCGCTGTCATCCGGTACGGATGCCGCATTTTCATCAGGCAAAATGGGTTCCGGTGCTCCGTCGGAACCGGTATCTGCATCCGCTACCGCGTTCTCCTCCGGGTTGTTTTCTTCCGGCACATTCTGCTCCGATTCTTTCGCCGGCAGCTCAACAGCCTCTCCTCCGGTGGAAGTTTCCTTTTCCGGCATAACCGTTCCATCGTTTTCCAATTCACCGTCCTGTGGATCGGCATCATCCGACGCTGCATCGGTAAGCACCCGGTTTTCTGTCATGCCCAGCTGTTTTGCCCTTGCGATGATCTCATCATCCGTCATCGCTTTACTCCTGGACGAGGTAATTCCCATAATAATTGCCGTTACCACAATGCCGAGACCAAGACCCCGTAAATAGTATTTTAATTCCATAGTCCACCTGTCACTTGTTATTCTTTCCCTTACAGTCCTTCAAATAAATCAATGACTAATTTTACCTCTCCTATACCAAGTCCTAATTCTTTTGCAATCGCCATATTGGATTTTCCGGCCTTATGCAGTTCCAGAATCCTTTCGTTACTGTTTCTTCCGTTATTTTTTCCATTCATGGCATTTAAAAACTGAATATTAAGCGGACTGTTCTCCACCATTCTTTCCAGCTGCGGTAATGTTTCCGTTCTCTGGAATTCCTGCTGCGGTTCCGCAACATAATCGTAGTCGCTGTCCGGGTCATGAATAATTTCCACCCGCGGCGGTGCAATCGGGATAAAGCGGTCCTCTTCCTGCATCTGAGGATTTTCATCATAAGCTGTTTCTCCGGTATCTTCCGGCTTTCCGGCATATGAAACTGCTCTGGCAACTTCCAATGCCTCCGCATAGTCCGCTTCCCTGTCCTGCACTTCTCCGATATTATCAGAATCATCTCCGTCAAATTCAGGCATACCAATGTCCGGGATTTCTCCGGAAAATTCGGGAATGCCGATATTCGGCACATCTTCCTCAAACTCCGGTATATCAATCTTAGGTACGTTTCTTTCAGGCTCAAATATATCCGTTTCCGAAACTTCCCTTTCAAACACCGCAGGCATCCTTCTTTCAGATTCGACTACGACAGCCTCCGAGACGTTTCTTTCGAATGCCGCGGGCATCCTTCTTTCAAATTCGGCTGCTGCTGCCTCCGGGGCATTTCTTTCAAACGCTGAAGGCAGTCTTCTTTCAAACTCGGCTGCAGCTGCTTCCGGAACATTTCTTTCAAACGCCGCAGGCATCCTTCTTTCAAATTCGGCTGCAACTGTCTCCGGGGCATTTCTTTCAAACGCTGCAGGCGTCCTTCTTCCAGACTCAGCCGATGACAGCTCCGGTACCCGGAGCACCGGCACCATGCTGTGCCCGCGCGCCTCCAGTGCCGCCGTCATGACGGCGCGAACCGCGTCTTCCGCTTCCCGCACGCCGCTTTCGACCGCTTTCACGGACTCCTGTGTTTCTCTGGCAGTAATTTCCGCGTCTTTGACGGTCTGTTTGATTTCTTCGGCCGTTCTTGCCGCCTCCGAAACGGTTTCTTTCAGGTTGTCATGTTTATCGTTCAGCATATCGTAAAGGAACAATACTTCTTTATGGTTCTTATTGATCTCTTCCAAAACCGTATCGGAATATTCATTGACCGCCATGATCTTTTCATTGGTTACTCTTTCCATAGAACGCTCAGTCTTCTCAATTGCATAACTGACGGTCTCGTCGATGATATCTGAAATATGAGTTTTGGCTTCTTCGACTTCTTTATCGACCACTTTTCTGACTTCATCTTCTCCGATAAGCTGAAGCGTCTCGTCCATATCTTCTTTTCTGGCAGGCATAAGATAACCCAGGATGCAAATAACTGCACCCGCTATAATCAGAATAATTTCTACAATGCCCATCTTAAACCCCCGTTTTCGTATCTCTTACATGGATATATCAAAATTTCCGACTCCTTTTAACAGTACTTTACCGTCCGTTTCCGGCTTTTCTTTTTTTCTGCCTTTCCGTCCGCCGTCGCCGGAATATTCGTTACTGCCTTTTTCTTTTGCGTCAAATTTTTTATTCTGATATTCCGATTTTTCTCCACGATATACTTTTGTCATCTGATTTTCGATGACTTTTGAAAACTGCTCGCTCACATTAGCCTGTTCTACCATGCCCTTTGTGTCTTCATGGTGCTTGATCGTTGTAAAATCCTGTGCCCTCGTAATCTGGCCCTGTATCTCAATCTGTCCTATTGCCATTTGTGTCTCCCTTCTTTCACAGTGCTGTCATCTTCACTTCGCCGCCAACTTTAACAAACTTACAGAATTTCATCTCTTTCTGCACCGTCATGGAAACATCTCCGATACAAATTTTCGTTCCCGGATGCACGGTTTCCTTAACAGTTACGTTGGCTCCGGCGATTCCTCTCGTCAGACCCTGTAATCGTTCCATTTCCTGTACGTTTTCAGCAACAATTCCGGATTTCATCTGATTTGCTTCCACTAGCGTCTGTAAATATTGCAGCTGTTCCGGCGACATTTTAGCACCCTGCGCCATTTTCTTTTTGGTGGAAATCAAAATCTGCTGGATAGACTGTATTTCTTTATGCTCCGTTTCGATCTGCTTCTGAAGTTCCTGGAGCCGGATCGTCAGATTCGGATCAACGCCGACTTCCACAATCGTATCCGCGCCCATCGCTGAACCGAGTGTTTTTACATTAACGCTGTTCACCGCACTCACGCTGCCGCCGGATATGAATCCCTTTCTGCCGTCTATGTTTATTTCGGTTCCCGCCATTAACCGGCTGTGCAAAACCGACTCGGAAGCAATATAACCGTCTGCCTGAGCAGTCACGCCCTGCAAAAACTTGGAAATAATGTTACCTCCGGCTTTCAGGCTGCCTTTCCCCATGCCGTTCACCCCGCGGGCGATGATAATGTTTTCTCCCGCCTCCAGAACTGCGCCTTCCACGACACCTTTTATCTCGATATCACCTTTGGCTTTCACCTGGAAGTTGGTGCAAACATTTCCATTGACCTGAACGCTTCCCTCATAATCGATATTGCCCGTCGCATTGTCTACATTTTCAACAATCAGAACATCGGAGACGAAAACGCTCCCTTCTATCAATTCCACATGACCGCTGACCTGAGAGATCAGTGTCGTATTATCCTCAGAAATTTCTATATTATTACCGTATTTTAAAACTGCCTTTTTGACATCCCGCGGTTTCAGCCGCTGTCCAAGCAGATTTGTTCCATACTCTCCGGGATCTTCCGGTATCAGTCTCGCCAGAACGTCTCCCTTATCACAGTGCTGCACAACATTCAGCTGGAAAAAGTCCACGCTCCCGTCTTCCTTTAACGCCGGTTTCACTTTTCTATCCGTGTTAAAATAGTATTTGATACTGGCATCCCTGCCATGCACGGGTTCCTTTCCCTGTGCGATAAGAATATCCTTACAATAATCCCTTCTCTTCGCAAAACATTTCTGAATGACTTCTGTAAGAATACCGTATTTAATCCCGCTGTTTTCCAAATCCTGTATCAATTCGTCAGCGGTCATCAGTCCTCCCCCGACGGAAGGCGCATAAAACCTGACATATGCACGCATATTATCAGGTGTTATCGTAAGTTTATAGCATTCACGCTCCGGAAGCGTTGTGCGTTTCTCAATCAAAACAGCCATCCTTTTTTCTGCGGAGGCTTCCACCGCTTTATATAGGCTGTTTTTATCACATACAATATCTTTTGAGGAAAGATATTCCATTACATCATTTACGGAAACGGGTTTTCCTCCCTCCGTAGGAGGAATCAGTTGAATGCCAGTCTTACCCTCTTCGTGAATTAATCTGAAAAATCCGTTCATGAACACCTCTCATTCGGGGCCTCATTATGCAGTAAACGTTACCTGTCCGTAAGAATACCCATATAATTTCCCAGTTTTGTTTTCATTTTCTGTAAAGCTCTTGTATGAAGCTGCGAAGTTCTGGACTCAGAAACTTCCAGAATACTGCTGATCTCTTTCAGCGTCAGATCTTCATAATAATACAGTACGATAACTTTACGCTCCTTCTCTGTCAAAAGTTCCAGCGCGGCGGCAAGAATACGTTTCAATTCATCCCGTTCTATCACTTCTTCCGGTTCGTCGAACTGTGCTTTACGATTAAAGCTGTTATCGTTCGGAATCTCGCTTCCCTGTTCCATAAACTCATTCAGGGAAACGACATTCGTTATTTTCATTTGCGACTGCCAATCGACATATTCATCGTTTGTAATACCCAGATTGGCAGCTACTTCTTCATCCGTTGCGCTTCTTCCGCATCTGGCTTCGATCTCTCTGATCGCCGTATCAATCTTTTTCTGCTTCTGCCGGATAGTTCTGGGAATCCAGTCCATTTTCCGTATTTGATCAAGAATTGCGCCTCTGATACGCAGACTGGCATATGTTTCAAATTTAACATCCTTGAGCGCATCAAACTTATCGATCGCATCGATCAGACCAAAGATACCATAGCTCACCAGATCTTCATATTCCACATTATAGCCAAGATACATACTAAGCCGGCCTGCAACCATTTTTACAAGCGGGGCATATTCCAATATAATTTTTTCCCTCACCGCGGAAGACCTGGTTTTATCATATTCTTCCCAAAGTTTCTTTCTGCCTGCTTCGTCCATCAAATTTCCCAATTACACCGTGGCGCCTGTCAGAAAATCAACTCTTCATCATCATGACTCAGCTTATTTTCCTGTGCCGCCTTCCCGGCCCCTTTCGGCTCTTTTAATTTTTCCGTACCGTCTGCTTCGTCAAGTTCCTTCTCGAATACTTCACCCGCTTCCCTGCGTTCCTCTTCAATTTGTGCTTCAAAACGGTCTAACATCCATTTTAATGTTTCGCCCGCTATAAAAAAGGCAATCAACACCCATAACAATATAACGAGCATATCTTTCGACTTATAGTGCAGCATATACATCGTAATGCTGGTTATCGCGCCCGCAAGGAGCATGACAAAGGGCGGAATCAGCTTTCGTTTTCTCGCCCGTATCGCCGCTTTTTTCTCTTCCAGCTCACGTTCTCTTGCTTTTTCTCTTTCAAGCTCCGCAATATCCGTTATCAGCTCCAGCGCATCTTTTTCCTCTTCCTGTTCCAGTTCTTCCTGTTCTTCTTTTTTCAATTTCCGCACCCCTTACATTCTTCACCGGACATGAATACAGCCTTATATTGTTTTTTCCGATCTTCCGACCGCACGAATTACAAAATCCCCGGTCTCCGGATAAAAAATAACGGTCCTTCCGTAATTCGCTCCTGTATCCTCCGCAAGAATCGGTATTTTCAACTGCGCAAGCTTTTTCTTGGTAGCCTCTACATTTCTTTCACCCACGCGGGTTGCCTCAGAATTTCCTCCCTGAAATGAGAACATCTGAGCGCCGCCCGCAATTTTTGCAACAAGTCTTGTTCTGTTCGCCCCTTTAGCCACGACCCGCTTTACCAGCTCTTCTATCCCCGTGTCGGCAAATTTTGGAATATTGCTGTTGTTTCTGATCGCTGTACTATCGGGAAGCATAATATGTGCCAATCCCCCTATTTTGGTCGCGGGATCCCGTATTGCGATTCCTACGCACGAACCAAGCCCCAGCGTTGTAATTCCATTGGGACTAACACATACATTTAAATCGGCCATACCGACCTTTATCACCTCAGCCATTTCCTGAATCTCCCACCTTCAACTTTCGGCATTCTTAAACTGCCATGCCCAATGCCGATAATATTTTGCTATATGATTCCAAATCCGGAATTAAAATAAAATATCCGTCTATCGCCACTTCATCAAAAAACTGCGTCTGTATCAACAGCATCCGGTCGCCTACGGCGCCAAACTGTATGGCCGGCACACTCATGATCGCTCCCGCCATATCCACTGCCACATCCGGTATCGTTGGGAATATTTTCAAATTCGTCAGCGAAGATAACGAATTCAAATATGCCCCCGTAATGATATTTCCCACCTCTTTCAATGCGGAAAATTCCATTTCGGAGAACTCTTCTCCTTCCATTTCCATTCCCATCAGTTTTGACACAAGAAATCTGGCGGAATTTTTTTCCAGAAGGAACATAATGCTTCCGGTTATATCCCCTTCTACGCCCAGATAAATACCGGCCATAATCTGTTCTTCACCGCCCATCGCCGTGCCAACTTCTTTAAATTCCAGCAACCCTACTTTCGGCACCGACATATCCACCTTGCACTGCAGCATCTGTGCCAGCGCCGTAGTCGCATTTCCAGCGCCGATATTCCCCAGTTCCTTCAGAATATCGAAGTACTCCTGAGACATTTCGTCAAAATTTAATTCACCCACAAATAAACCTCCTAAGAATTTTCCGGCACGACCAGATTCAAATCCAGAAGCGAAATCAGGCCGCCCTCGTATTTTCCAATTCCGTATATAAAATTATCTTTTTCGTCTTTGGAAGCATAGGCCACTTTTTCAATCTGTGCCGTTTCCAGCGTGACAACCTCTTTTACCTCATCGACGATAATACCTATCATTCCCTGCTGTTCCATTTTAATCACAATGATTCTGCTGGATTTGGTAACAACATCTTCTTCCAGTCCCATCTTGATACGGATGCTCATAACGGGAAGGACTTCGCCGCGCAGATTAATAACGCCTTTTAAATAAGGTGCGACTTTGGGTACTCTTGTAATTTTCTGCATTCTCAGAATGTTATCGATGTATTTGATATCGATGCCATACTGTTCATCTCCCAGTCTGATCACGATAAACTGAGTTGTATCATTAGCAACTTTTAATTCTTCCATTCTACCCTGTCTCCTTCCCTTAAATCAGTGCGTTTGCATCCAGAATCAGTGCCACTTCGCCATCTCCGAGAATTGTTGCGCCGCTGATGATCTTGCACTTATTGATATACTTGCCCATGGACTTGATAACGATCTCCTGCTGTCCGATCAGTTCGTCAACTACCAGGCCTGCATATTTGTCACCTTTCTTCACGATGACTACAACAAGATTCTCATTCGGGTCTTTTGTACTCTCAATATCCAGAATTTCCGTCATGCGGATCAGTGGAATTACAATATCTCTTAAATGGATGACCTCTTTATTCTGTACCAGTTTCACATCCGATGCGGGAATATCTTCCAGTGTCTGAATGGAACCGAGGGAAATCGCATACTTCTCGCCGCCGATAACGACCATAAGCGCCTGAATAATGGCAAGTGTCAGGGGAAGTCTGATAATCCATGTGCTGCCTTCGCCCAGTTTTGTTTTAACTTCCACTTCGCCGCTCAACGCTTCGATCTTAGATTTTACGACATCCAGGCCGACGCCTCTTCCGGAAACATCGGATACCGTTTTAGCTGTCGAAAAGCCGGCGTTAAAGAGCAGATCAATGATTTCTTTCTCGGTCATGATCTCCGCCTGTTCAGGTGTGATAACGCCGCGTTCGATTCCTTTATTCTTAACGGATTCCGTATCGATACCGTTACCGTCATCCCTTACCTCGATGACAACGTTATTGCCGTCCTGATAAGCATCGAGGAAAATGGAGCCGACTTCCGGCTTTCCTCTTTCCTTACGCACTTCGGCAGACTCTAAACCATGATCGGCAGAGTTACGCAGAAGGTGCATCAGCGGGTCGCCGATTTCATCCACAACCGTACGGTCGAGTTCTGTCTCTTCGCCGGACATATAGAGTTCCATTTTTTTATCGAGTTTTTTGGACAAATCCCTGATCATACGAGGGAACTTCGTCACAACGCTCTCGATCGGAACCATTCTTACCTTCATAACGGACTCATGAAGGGACGTGGTAACGCTTTCCAGGTATTCGATCTGATCATTTACTTCGGAATTTGAATTGCCTTCTACCGTTGCCGAAGCCGATACGAGGGAATTCTTGGCAATAATCAGCTCGCTGACAAGATTCATCAGCGTATCGAGTTTTTCGATATCGACTCTGACGGTACGGTTTACGATCGGCTTGCCCGTTCCCGCTTTCTTATCGTTCCGGTTTGCCGCCGGCGCCGCTTTGGGCGCTGCCGGAGGTTCCGCCGCTTTGGGCGCTTCTGTCTTCTGAATTTCCGCCTTGACAGGTGCCTCTTTTACAGGAACCTCTTTCACGGGTTCTTTCTTGACAGGCGCTTCTTCTTTGACAGTCTTCTCTTCTGAAACTTCGGTCTCTCTCTCTGCTTTCTCGGGCGGCGCCACATATTTTCCAGCCTCATAAACGCCTCCTGCCACGTCCTCAATTTCGGAAACGCTTTTGACTGCCTGAAGCACTTTATCAAGCGCTTCGTCCGCTACGACGATCAAACTGAAATCCAGATCAAATTTTTCATCTTCGATATCCTGTGCCGAAGGGTTAGAGTAAATAATTTCACCAAACTCTTCCACCGCCTTGAATACAAGAAAAGCTCTTGCCGCCTTCAAAATACAGGCTTCCTGTACTTTTACCGTCATGCCGTAAGCCTTTTTACCCTGATGCAGCGCTTCCGCAATTACCGTCTGTTCGGACTCACCGAGTTTCATTTCCTGCCATTTCTGGCTCCCGGTCTCCGCCGCAGCTTCCGGTTTTGCAGCAGGCGCAGCCGTTTTCTCCGGTTCCGCATCCGAGCCGCCCTTTAAAATCGCGTTCAGCTGTTTAATCAAAGGTTCGTTGTCATTTGTGCCTTCATCCGCACTCTCCCGAATATTCGTGTTATACTCTTCAAGCGCATCCAGACACTGGAAAAGAATATCGATCATATTCGCCTTAACCGTGATATTCCCGTTGCGGACCTCCGAAAAAACATTTTCCATATCATGGGTGAGGTTCTGCATCCTCTTATATCCCATCGTACCCGCCATACCTTTTAAAGAATGCGCAGCACGGAAAATTTCATTAATTGTGTCCATGTTATCGGGTTCCTGCTCCAGAATCAAAATTTGTGTATTCAAATTCTGAAGGTGCTCATTTGTTTCATCAAGGAAAATTTCCAGATACTGGCTAACATCCATATCATTTTACCCCCACGTTCATTATAATCTCCTGCGCAATCTGTTCAAGCGGCACGATCTGATCCGCCAGTCCCGCGTTTACAACGCTTCTCGGCATTCCGTATACCGCACATGTACCTGCTTCCTGCGCAATGACATGCAGCTTCTTTTTTGCCTTCAGATTCTGGATTCCTTTTGTACCGTCGGCCCCCATACCGGTCATAACAACACATACGACCTGATCGAATTTGCTTTCCGTCAGGGATTCATACATGTAATTGGCACAGGGTTTTACACCCTCCCTGCTCGGTTCATCCGAATAATGGATGCTGTATCTGCCTCCCGTGGCTGCAACGTTCAGATGTTTTCCGCCCATCGCAATATAAACAACGCCCGCTTCCAATACATCGCCTTCCGCCGCTTCCTTCACGCGAATCTCGCTGAGAGCATCGAGCCTCTCCGCCAGAGACGCCGTAAATCCTGCTGGCATATGCTGAACGATAACCACCGGCGCTTTCAGTCCCTTTGGCAGTTTCGGAATCACGGACTGCAATGCTTTTGGTCCGCCCGTAGAGCTTGCAAGCGCCACGATCTTGTTCCCCGAAGCCGCCGCGGTTCTACGTCCCGCCAGACTGCCCGGTCTGACCGGCGCCACCGGCTCGATTTTCACAGGCGCTGACACCGGCTTCTCGTAAGCAAGCAGCCTGGACTCCACAACGCCTCCCAGCGTATACAGCAGCTTTTCTTTAAAATCGGCAGTCCTGCAGTCCATCGCAGTTCCCGGCTTATGTACGAAGTCCAGCGCACCGAGTTCCAGAGCATCCAATGTTGTCTTGGCTCCTTCGCATGTATCCGTGCTGACCATCATGACTCTCGCCTGGATTTTGCGCGTCTGCAGCTCCTTTAACAGTTCAAGGCCGTTCATACGCGGCATATTCACGTCCAGAATGACCGCGTCGTAGCTTTTTCTGGTAAGCAGATCCAGTGCCTCAAGACCGTTCGACGCCCGATCCTGTACATGGAATCTTTCATCACCATCAATTATATCACAGAGTACCCTTCTCATGAGTGCAGAGTCATCAACCACTAATATATTTTTCATTTCAGCGTCTTCCCCCTGTTCTGTTCCGGCGGTTATAAAACCGACTTTTCTGCTGATTAAATTTCGCTTTGCTTTTTGATAATTTTGCGTTCCTCATTAAAAATATACTTGATTATTTCTTCCCGGTTATCTTTATCCATATTAACATATTGTACGCGGTGTTCGAAAAACCCGGGCCTGTTATCCACTTTCTTAACGCTCAGCACCCTGCCGCAGAGATTGTATTCCTTATTCTCGCCGTCGATCCAAAGAAAATATTTGCACAGAATCAGGCTGTCTACTTCATAGGCATATTCTGCCACAAAACGCAGACCGCCGCCGCTGATATCCACGATAACGCTTCTCTGCAAAGGAAGTTCCGGCGTCAGAATAACATTATTTTCCTCGATTGCCTGCACTTCTTCTTCCTGAAGCGGCCTGGAATTCATTTCAAGCGCACAGCTGAAACGGTAATATTCTCTGCGCTGGTACTTTCTTAAATTACTCGTGAGCTCTAAAAGCAGGCTGAACCGGTTATTATTCTTATACCTGTCCACCACCCTCGCATGACACTGATAAAGCCCGTTTGCGGTAAAAAAATACAGATCGTATTCCACGTCTACCGGAAGCAGTATCAGTTTCGTTTTCTCCATCGGCATCGCAATTTCAATGCGGTCGTCGGAAATGATATCCACCACCTGGCTCACATATACCTTATTTTTCTCTTCGTCAGTCGAACGATATCGCTTTGTTCTCTGCAATTCAATCCGGCTGCCCGGCGCTATATATTTCGAAAGTATAATTCCCATATCCGCTGTCCTTTTTTATTTTTCCAATCTGCTTTTTATCTTTTTGATATAATATGCGAAAAAAATGCCGCCATGCCACGTTTTGTCAAAGTTTTATTCAGCTCTTTATTCATCAGCTTTGCCGCCAGCATTTCGTATGCCTGAGCCGATTTGCTGTCCGGATTCTGTATCGAAACCGGCATCTGCTGCATCACGGCTCTTTCCAGCTGCGCATCCTGCGGTATCATGCCCAGATACGTAATCGGAATCTTCAGATACCTTGCAACAACCGTATCCAGCTTTTCAAACAGGACTCTGCCCTCCTGTCCGTTTTCTACTTTATTGGCAATCACCTTAATCTGCGAATCCTCTTTGGAGTACCGCGAATGTCTGTTTAACGCTTTCACAAGAGAATAGGAATCCGTAATCGAAGTTGGTTCCGGGGTCGTTACAAGCAGGATTTCACCGCTCGCCACAAGAAACTCCAGCACGGCATCGGAAATACCCGCCCCTGTATCCACGATAATGATATCCGCCATTTCGTCCAGTTCCGTCAGATTTTTAATAATATAATTCAAATAGTCTTTGCTCAGATTTGACATGCCGGCTATGCCGGAACCACCCGAAATAAAACCGACATCCATCGGGCCCCAGGTTATAATTTCTTTGATGTTTTTGCCCTGATAAATTAAATCACATAAGTTATGTTTTGGAACCGCACCGAACATGACTTCAATATTTGCCAGTCCAAAATCCGCATCCAGTATGATTACGCGCTGCCCCATTTTCTTAAACTGGACAGCCAGATTGATCGCGGCATTCGATTTTCCGACACCACCTTTTCCACTCGTGACGGTGATGACCCGTGCCAATGGTCTCTGAGGCCGGCTGCCTGCCTTTATGATATTTCTCAGTTGTTCAGCCTGATCCATTTTTCAGCCATTCTCCTTTCCCGGTTCCCCGGATGCTGCGGGACTCAGTTCTTTCCCCCGAGCAGCCTCTTGACCGTCTTTTGTGGATTAAAATTCTCGATATCATCGGGTACATTCTGTCCGTGTGTTACATAGGAAAGCGACGCGCCGGTATGCAGCTTCAGGTTTAACAGATTTCCAAGCGTTGTCGTTTCATCCAGCTTGGTAAAAATCAGTTTATAATCAGCCATTTCTTTATAAGAATCCGCAATGCTGATCAGATCTTTATATTTCGTCGTGGCGCTTAAAACAAGAAAGACTTCCTTTTCCACCTTATCATCCATCGAATGAATAAATCTTGTCATATTTTCTTTCTGCGCCGCATTCTGATAAGAATGCCCCGCCGTATCTACCAGAATATAGTCATACTCTTTGAAATCGATCAATGCCTGCTCGATTTCTTCTACCGTATAAACCACCCGGAAAGGCACCTCCAGAATATTCGCGTATGTTCTTAACTGTTCCGCCGCCGCAATCCGGTAAGTATCCGCCGTTAAAAGCGCTACCTTCTTTTTCTCGTCTACCTGAAAACGGGAAGCGATCTTGGCTATCGTCGTCGTCTTGCCAACGCCCGTCGGACCAACGAAAAAGACCACCTTTACCCCTTTTTCGGAAGGCGTGATGCCGGCCGGCTTCCCGAATTTCAAAATCATTTTCTGATAGGTATTGGCCAGCGCAAAATCAAACGGACAGTTCGGCTTATTCACCTTTTCAATTTCTTCGATAATCTGTGCGGCATAAACCTCGTTCACTTCATTCTCCAGCATCGTCGTATGCAGAAGCTTCATGAACATATCCGTTTCGCTGACTTCTTCCTCTTCTTTTTCTTCCTCTTTCTTCTCTTCCTCCGGCTTCTGGAGCTGCTGTTCGATCAGAGACTGAAGGCTGTCCAGCTTCTCCTCAATCGCGTTGTTCTCTTTCCGTACAGGCACTTCTTCCTGATTCGCCGCGGAAACAGTGCGCTGCGCCTCGACCTGCTGCACAGGTGTGTTGTTCATATTGGAAACGACCTCGCTGATCGCGGAAACAGCCGCCTTCATATCAGCCGACGCCGCCTTTTCATGATTTGGCGCCTCTTCTTCAAGTGCAACCGTCACTTCCACCATCTGCGGTTTTAAAAAATCAAACAGTCCTTTGCGCTTCACGCTTTTCACATTCATGACTACAACGTTCGCACCCAGCTCTTTTTTTGCATTTTCAACCGCTTCCGATTCAGTTTTCCCCAAAAATTTCTTGATTATCATTATGCTGTCACCATCCCAACGGACTGTAATTCAATGTTAGATTCCACTTCATTATAAGATACAACCACCAGATCTTTAAAATAATCTTCCGTCAGCTTCTTAAAATACGCACGCACGATCGGCGAAGTAATGACAATCGGAATCTTGCCCAAATCTTCCAGTTTCTTTGTTTCCGTACCGACAGAATCCATAATTGCCCTTGTCTTTGCAGGATCTAACGTCAGATATGCGCCCTGTTCCGTCTGTTTCACGCTTCCCATGATTTCCTGCTCCAGCTTGGGATCGAGCGTTACGACGCTTGTTGTCTCATTGGACGGGAAAAATTTGTTGGAAATCGCCCGCTTCAGGCTCTGCCGCACATACTCCGTCAGAATGTCCGTATCCCGTGTCGTCGACGCATAATCTGCCAGTGTTTCAAAAATCGACAACAGGTCTCTGATAGAAATTCCCTCGGAAAGCAGATTCTGCAATACCTTCTGTATCTCGCCAAGTCCAAGCAGCTTCGGCACGAGTTCTTCCACAAGGGAAGGATTCGTCTCTTTCAGGTTGTTGACAAGATTCTGCACATCCTGTCTTGTAAGCAGTTCCGCTATGTACTGCCTGATGATTTCCGTCAAATGCGTCGCAATGATGGAAGGCGGGTCAACTACCGTATAACCCATACTTTCCGCACGCTCCCGCTGACCTTCCGTAATCCAGATCGCAGGCAGGTGGAAGGACGGTTCAAAGGTCGGTATACCTGTAATTTCTTCCTCCACATATCCCGGATTCATCGCCATATAGTGATCGAAAAGGATTTCTCCTTCGCTGACCTGCACCCCTTTGATCTTAATAATGTACTGGTTCGGATTCAGCTGAATATTATCACGCAGACGAATAATCGGCACGACAGTACCAAGTTCCAGTGCAATCTGCCGTCTGATCATAACGACACGGTCTAACAGGTCACCGCCCTGATTGACATCCGCAAGCGGAATAATACCGTAACCAAATTCCAGTTCGATAGGGTCAACCTGTAACAGGGACGTAACATTTTCCGGCTGCCGGATTTCCTCCGCCGCGGCCTCCTCCGTATCCACTTCCCGCTCGATCTCCGCAGTTTCTATTGTTCCGGAAATCACTCTTCCCACAATGATAAAGCAAAGCCCGAGCGCAACGAAAATAACGGTGTGCAGAGGCGTGATAATGCCAAGAGCGGCGATAACGGCTCCTACCATATAAAGAACCTTTGGCACGCCGAACAGCTGGCTGACCAAAACCGTACCGAAATCCGCATCTTTCGACCCTTTTGTAACAAGAATACCGGTTGAAAGAGAAATCAGCAGGGACGGAATCTGGCTCACCAGACCATCGCCGATCGTCAGAATCGAATAGCGGTTCAGGGCGTCCGCAAACTCCATATTCTGACGCCACATTCCCATCGCAATTCCGCCGATGATATTGATGGCCGTAATGAAAAGCCCGGCCGCCGCATCTCCCTTCACGTACTTTACGGCACCATCCATCGAACCGAAAAAGTTCGATTCTTCCTGAATCTTCTCACGCCGTTCCTTCGCTTCCGCATCCGTAATCGCACCGGTATTTAAGTCCGCATCGATTGCCATCTGTTTACCGGGCATCGCATCCAGCGTAAATCTCGCCGTTACTTCAGCTACACGCTCGGTACCTTTATTGATAATCATGAACTGTACGATAATTAAAATAATGAATACGATGACACCGATGATCAGATCGCCGCCGCCGACATACTGTCCGAATGTTTCGACAACGTTTCCCGGATCTCCGGTTGTCAGAATCAATCTGGTAGAGGATACGTTCAAAGCGATTCTGAATACCGTCGTAAAGAGCAGTATTGTGGGAAAATACGACATTTTCAACACTTCATTGGCGAACATACAGCCGAACATAACCGTAAATGCGACCGATATGTTGCAGGCCAGCAAAACATCCAAAAGCCATGACGGTATCGGTACGATCAGCATAATGAACGCCGAAAGCAAATAAAGCGCAACGCCGATATCCGCTTTCCTCAAATTCCCCATTTCCTGTTCTCCTTTCCCTTATACTCCCATATTATAAATAATCCCTCTGCAAAACCCTTTCGGAAGTTCTTCCCGCATCAGACTTTGCCCTGTAAATGATATACGAACGCAAGCACTTCCGCTACCGCCTGATACAGCTCCGGCGGCACGATCCCGCCTACCTCAACGTTTGCATAAAGCATTCTGGCAAGCGGTTTATTTTCAACAATTTCTATATGATGCTCTTTGGCCGTATCTTTGATTTTCTGAGCCAGATAATCCGCTCCCTTTGCAAGAACATAAGGCGCATCATAAAGCTCAGGATCATATTTGATTGCGACCGCATAATGGGTCGGGTTGGTGATAACAACATCCGCTTCGGGAAGAGACTGCATCATACGCCTTCTGGAAGCCTCCATCATGCGCTGCCGCTGTTTGCTCTTGACCTTCGGATCACCTTCCTGATTCTTATATTCATCCTTTACTTCCTGCTTGGTCATCTTCATATCTTTTTTGAACTTGAATTTCTGATATATGAAATCAGCCGCCGCGATCAGGACGTAGAAAAAACAGATTCGGAAACCCAGGTTAATGACCAGATCGCCAATCTGTGCAATCGCCTGATTCAGCGATATGCCATATAACAGAAAAATACTCGGTGCGTTCTTGATCAGATAAGAATAGACCGCATATACAACAATCGCTATCTTCGCGATCGCTTTTAACAGCTCAACAAGAGAATTGGGTGAAAAAATCCGTTTAATGCCGCTTATCGGATTCATTTTGCTAAACTTGATCTTCATCGGTTTACTTGTCGGCTTCCACTTTACCTGAAGCAGATTCGTAACAAAAGCAAGCAGAAACCCTACGGCAAATACCGGCCCAATCATAACAAGAATCCTTGTCAGTGTACGAATAAAAATCGCCCGCCATGTGATCTCCTGCATATACCCATCATACATTTTAACATATTCCGGTATCTGTGAGTAGATATTCTGAAAAAAAGAAATAAAACTTCCTCCGAGATTCCCAACCCAGAATTTCATCAGCAGAAACAGTCCCAGCAGCATAACCGCATTGACCACCTCACGGCTCTTGGCCACCTGTCCTTCTTTTCTGGCATCGCTTAATTTTTTAGATGTAGGCTCCTCGGTTTTTTCACCACCCGGCCCGTCTTTTGCAAAAAACTGGAGATTATATTCCAGGATCATATGATTTTTCAACCCATCATCCCCCTGACAAAAACATGCATCAGCTCTTTCATTTCCCGAAACACAAGGTCCGCAGCGCCGGGCAGCATCCGAACCGTCAGAAACATAATGGACAGCCCGGTCAGCACTTTCATCTGGATCCCGACCGAAAACATATTCATCTGCGGCGCGATCTTTGCCAGAATACCGAGCACACAGTTTAAAAGCAGAATCACACAGAAAATAGGCAGACAAATCCGGAAACCGATAATGATATAATCACTCATAAAACGTATCAGGGAATCGATCAGGGCTTCCGTCTGAAAAACAGCCCCGTTCACTGGTATCAGCGTAAAAGTATCCATCAACGCCTTCAGCAGATATTCATACATACCTGTAATCAGCATGAATAAAGAAAACATATACTGATAGAATACACCGCTGAATGTCGCGTTTTCCCGCGTCAGAGGATCCATCAGATTGACCATGGACAATCCGATTTCCATATCGGAAATACGCCCGGCAAAATTCGCAACCGTCATACAAAGCTGTGCCCCCCATCCGATCAGGAAACCCGTTACCGCTTCTTTCATAACAACCATCGCATATCCGGACACCGTATCATATACCACTTCATTATGATCCAGATAAAAAAAGAGAAAATAGGCGATAAAGACGCTCAGCGCAACCTTCACCCGCCGGGGCACGGTGCCGTTCATCCCAAAAAGCGGCGCAACATGAATAAAACAGGTCACGCGCACGAGAATCAGTAAAAAGAACTCCAAATCGGCATAGGTAAAAGAAACATCTATCATGGCATCTCCCCAGCCCTTCCGCTACCTGATATACAGACTGAAATTCGACCATAATTCGTGCATATATTCAATAATCTGCGTCAGTATCCAATGTCCCAATATCATCAGTGTTATAAATATAGCCAGAACTTTTGGCACAAAAGTAAGCGTCTGTTCCTGGATGGAAGTTGCCGTCTGGAAAATACTGATTGCAAGACCCACACATAAGGAAACGAGCAGCAGCGGCGCGGCACATTTTATAATCAAAAACAACGCCTGACTTGCAATCCCGGTTACGTCATCTATTGTCATAGAAATCCTCCATTCTTACGGTTAGTAAAATGTTCTGACAAGGCTTCCGATTACCCAGTACCATCCGTCCGCCAGAACAAACAACAGAATCTTGAACGGCATGGAAATCGTTGTCGGCGGCAGCATCATCATACCCATACTCATCAACGTAGATGCAACCACCATATCTATTACAATAAAAGGAATATATAGTAAAAATCCTATCATAAAAGCCGTTCGCAGCTCACTGATGATAAAACTCGGAACAAGCACGCTGAACGGAATATCATCCAGATTCGTTCCGTCCCATTCCGTGCGGCTGATATCCAGAAAAAGCCTCACATCACGCTCCTGCGTATGCGGATACATAAACTGTCTGATGGGAACGGCCGCCGCCTGCAAAGCTTCCTGCTGATCCAGTTCACCGGCCTCGAAGGGAACAACCGCATCCGTATAAATGCTGGAAATCGTTGGCTGCATAATAAAGAACGTCAAAAACAGCGCCAAACCGATTATAACATTATTCGGCGGAGCTGTCTGCGTATTGAGCGCGGCCCTCGTAAAATGCAGAACAATAATAATTCTGGTGAACGAGGTCAGCATAACAATCAGTGTCGGCGCAATAGCAATCAGAGTCAGGGTAAGCAAAATCCGCAATGCGCCATTCAGCGTACCGTTACCATTGTCATATGTAAGCGTCACTGTGTTCGCAATATTTAGTTCCTGCAAATCTTCAGCCGACTCCGAAGCACCCGGCTCATTGATATTGGTTCGTTCGACCGTATCCCCGGTCATATTGGAATCCACATGGGAAAGCCCTGCAGCATACACAATATCTTTCTCATGGATAAACGCAGTGATAAACAATATGCCTGCCATAAACAGCAGGCATAATATCCTTTTCACTTTGTATCCGGAAAAATATTTCTTCATCCTTATCGCCTACTCACTTTTATTTCGGTCATCTTCTTTTTCCAGAATCGTCTTCTTTTGTATTTTTTCAAACAATTCCTTAAACCCCAATTGTTCATTCTTCGCACTACTTGAAAACGTCAACTGGTCTTCTGGAACCTCTGTCAACATTGTAACAGAATCTTTCCCGATTGCAACTGCCAAATATTTCTGCCCAACACGAATAATTTGAACATACTTATTATTTGCAATCTGAGAAGTTTCAATTACTTCCAGATTTGCATCCGTTTTTTTCCCTTTCTGGTATCCCGCAATCCATTTCGTGGTCAGATACGTAACCGCCAGAACGAAAACAAACAGAATAAGTACGGTCAAAAACTGCAGATAGGAATTTGTACTGTTTGAAACAGTAAGTATCATTTACCCCACTACTTTCTTCACTGCTTCCAATACACGGTCAGCCTGGAACGGCTTAACAATGAAGTCTTTTGCGCCGGACTGAATAGACTCAATAACCATAGCCTGCTGGCCCATAGCAGAACACATAATGACCATAGCGCCCGGATCGGATTCTTTGATCTTTTTAAGCGCCTGAATACCATCCATCTCAGGCATCGTGATATCCATCAGTACAAGATCCGGTTTGAGCTCATTATACTTTTCGACTGCCTTTGCACCATTTTCAGCTTCGCCTGCCACATTATACCCGTTTTTGGTCAGGATATCCTTGATCATCATACGCATGAATGCTGCATCATCACATACTAAAATATTCTTTGCCATTCTTTTTTTCTCCTATTACATATTTTTATAGATTAATTTTAATAGTATCACTATTTAATGATTTCCGTTACTCTGACACCAAAACTTTCTTCAATGACAACTACTTCACCCTTTGCTACGAACTTACCGTTGACCAGTACGTCGATTGGCTCGCCCGCTATCTTGTCAAGTTCTATGATCGTACCCGGTGCAAAATCCAAAATATCCGAAATGGATTTGGAAGCTCTTCCGAGCTCAACCGTAACTTCAAGCGGCACATCCTTAATCAGATCAATATTTTCCTGGGGCTGATTCGGATTAAATTCCCCTGCAAAATTCTGGAACTGTGCCGGCTGAATGCTCATATTAGGCTGCATCTGCATTTGAGGCATCATCTGCGGCATCATTTGCATCTGAGGCATACCCATCTGCGGCATCATCTGCATTTGGGGCATACCCATCTGCGGCATTCCCATCTGCATCTGACTCATATCCATCTGCGGCATTCCTGCCTGAGGTGCCGCCGGAGCAGGCGCAGGTGCCGGTGTTTCCTGTGCGGGCACATCTTCCCCCAGCTGTGCTCCCAGGAAGGTACTGCATAATTCTTTGGCAAATTCTATCGGATACAACTGCATGATAGTAGAGTCCACCAAATCTGAAATCTGCATACGGAATGCAATCTTTACAAAAGTTCCCGCGAGAAACGCTGCAATATCGCCGCCTTCCTTAAATTCAGTCAGATCTACCAGACTCGCTTCCGGAGGACTGATATCAATCATCTTTCCGAGCATCGTAGAAAGCGATGTGGCTGCCGATCCCATCATCTGGTTCATTGCCTCGGAAATAGCGCTGAGGTGCAGCTCTCCAAGCTCACCTTCCGTATTACTTCCGTCACCGCCCATCATCAAATCGGTAATAACTTTAACATCATGCTCCTTTAAGATCAGAATATTGGAGCCGTCCAGACCAACCGTATATTTGATCTGGATAAATACGCATGGCCTTTCATACTCTGTCAGTACATTTTCCCATCTCGCCAGACTTACAACCGGTGTCGTAATATTTACTTTCTGATTAACAAGAGAAAATAATGTTGTGGCGGAAGAGCCCATGCTGATATTGGCAACTTCGCCGATGGCATCTCTTTCAATTTCAGTGATCAGGCTGTCATCTATCTCAACTGCTGATGAAGCTTCCGCCGATGAATCGCCACCGATATCAGAATCACCACCGCCATTGAGCAGCGCATTTATTTCATCCTGTGATAACATTCCGTCCATGCTTCTATTCCTCCCCCTCTCTAAATACCGACGTTACCCTGACAGCATATTTATCTTTATTAGAACCCGGTAAAGCGGTAAATTTCTTTATATTTCCCACATATACATTCAAGTCATTATCCACATTTGTGTCCAACCGTATAATATCGCCAAGCTGCAAATTGACAAAATCCGTTACGCTGATCTTACTTCTTCCAAGAACAGCCTTAATCGGAACATCTACCCTTCGTAACAATGCTTCAATGTATTCATCATATTCTTCTTCATCCTGTTCCTGCATATTCGCATACCAGAATTTCGTGTTCAGTTTATCCATAACACTTTCCAGTGTAAAGAACGGAAGACAGACATTCATCAATCCTTCTACGTCACCAATTTTGATGCTCAACGTAATAATTGCGATCATATCGTTCGGCGCAATAATCTGTGCGAACTGAGAATTGGTTTCAATCCGTTCCAGAACAGGATTGATATCCACAACATTTTTCCAGGGTTCCCGCATAAGCTGCATACAGATAACCATCATCTTTTCGATTATCGTCATTTCTATCTCGGAAAATTCCCTGTTTTTTTCAAGCGGATCGCCATGCCCGCCAAGCATTCTGTCTATCATTGCGAATCCAAGATTAGAGGCCAGTTCTACCAGAATCGTTCCTCCCAGCGGCTGAAAATCAACAATTCCCAAAATCAGCGGATTAGAAAGCGCATTGCTGAATTCCGAAAATATAACCGTCTCCGAACTCGTAACCACTACCTGTACATTTTTTCTCAGGTAAACCGGAAGGCTTGTCGATAATAATCTTCCATAATGTTCAAAAATAATTTCCAAAGTACGAAGATGCTCTTTTGAGAATTTCGTAGGTCGCTTGAAATCATAATTCTTGACCTGCTTATCGCTCGAATCCTGCATCTGCTCCGCATCTACTTCACCGCTGCTTAACGCGGCAAGCAAATTATCTATTTCACTTTGAGACAGTACCTCGCCCACGAAAACTCACCTCCCCGTGATAGTATATTCGTTCAATATATAAGCATAGGGCTATGAGTATATAATACTGCTGAAAGATACGTCGAAAATAAATTCCGAATCAAACATTTTCTGTACTTCTTCAAGAATTTCCTTCTTAATCCGGTCTTCGTTTCCTTTTGCTTCTTCTATCGTGTACTGTCCAAATACGGCATTGACTTTATCCATCAGCAGCTTTTCCTGCGGTGACAGATCGGAAGAATAGGTCTTATAACCATCTGCTTTATTGTCAATCGAAAAGCTGACGGAAACCAGACAATAATGATCTGCACCGTCTTCACCGGTTTTAAGCGGAATCGTCATGGATTCCGGAATACTGTATACTTCGATATTCTCCATCGGCACAACCACTTCCGTTTCCCCTGTCTGTGCGGCCAGCTCCAAATCGAGCGCGGATGCGATATTATCCACCAAAGCCGCCGTTTTTTTGGACGCGCCTGTCACACTGAACATCATGATAGCCGTCAGAACAACATTTACGATCAACAATGCCAGTATAATAACAGAAATCAAATTTTTCTTCATTGCAATTTTTTCCTCCCCTTCATTATCTTCACCGTTTCTCTGCCGATGCCATATGATCAGTAGGAACTCAGCGAATTATATATTCTGATCTCGACCCGTCTGTTCATCGTCCTGCCCTCCGCAGTCGAATTATCAGCGACCGGCATATATTCACCGCGTCCGGAATGCTTCACAAGCGCCGGATCGAGATTTGTTATCCCTATCAGATAATTAAATACCGACAATGCACGTCCCGAGCTCAATTCATCATTGTTAGAATATTTTGCGCCGGACATTGGAACATTATCCGTATGTCCTTCGATTTCAATCGTACTGCCGGCATAACTCTCCAGTATGACGCCAACCTGATCCAGAACGGTTTTGGCTCCCTCTTTCAATTCCGTGCTCCCGGAATCAAAAAGCAGAGAACCTTTCAGGGTAAGCTGTACATACTGCGCCGTAAACTCCACGTCGATGTCACCGTCCAAATCTCTTTCTTCAACGGCTTCTTCGATCATCTCGGCCATCTGTTCGGATTCCTCCATCTGAGCCTGCTCGATCTCTTCCATCGCTTCCGCTACCGCTTCGGCCACGTCTTCCGAAACGACCTCGCCGTTATCCATCTTACCCGTACTGTTAATATACTGATCCAGCTCATTCAGCTGGCTCACGCCGTTACTAATCAGAATACCGTCACCAATAGCACTTGCTCCGGCCGTAAAAATACTGAAAGTCTGATTAAAGGACGCTGCAATCATTTCAAACTTCTGCGCATCAACCGTTGACATAGAGAACAACAAAACAAAGAAGCAGAGCAGAAGATTCATCAAATCAGCAAATGTAGACTGCCACGCAGGTGCACCTGGTTTTACTTCATCAGGTTTCCTCTTAGCCATCCGCTTCACCTCCGCCTTCTTCTTCGCTGGAGCCTCTATCCTTCGGTGCCAGGAAGGATTTCAGTTTTTCTTCTATAACACGGGGATTCTCTCCTGCCTGTATTGACAGAAGCCCCTCAATTTCAATTTCTTTCACCATCATTTCATCGGCATTCTTGCTCTTTAACTTGCTCGCTACCGGCGCACAGATCCAGTTCGCAAGAATGGAACCATACAATGTTGTGATCAGCGCGACCGCCATAGCAGGACCGATCGCCGAAGGATCATCCATCGCCTGAAGCATGTTTACCAGACCGATCAGCGTACCGATCATACCCCATGCAGGACCCATAGCCCCCAGGTCTTCCCAGAAACTGATTTTCTCCTTATGACGCCCTTCCACGCTCACAAGCTCCGTTTCCATAATCGCGCGGACAAGTTCCGGATCCGTTCCGTCGACTACCAGCAGAATACCTTTCTGTAAAAAAGGATCCTCGATGTCACCCGCCGCTTCTTCCAGCGAAAGCAGACCTTCTTTACGCGCCACGTTGGACAGATCTATAATTTTCCTGATAATATCAGGAACGTCCATCGCTGATGACTTGAAAATCAATGCGATACTTTTTAATCCGGCCGCATAACTGCTCAATGTATTACTCGCAAGAATACAGCAGAAAGAACCGCCGAATGTAATCAATGCCGACGGCACATCCAGGAAGTTTTTAATCGCACCAAAGTTCACTCCCGCAGTCTTATCAAATACAATTCCAAATATAACCAATACAAAACAAATAACCAAACCCAAAATTGACGCTAAATCCATATCGGTATCACCTGTTTACACAAATTTACATTAATCTGCAAAAATATCCTTTCTATACGATTTTACTAAATTTTTAACTTCTTGTCTACTTTCTTTTACAATTATTTTCCGCCCTGTTGTAAAAGAAAGAACTGTGTCCGGAGTCTCTTCCACAAGCTCCAGCAAATCAGGATTGATCAAAACCTTTACTCCATTGATTTTCGTCACTTCAACCATTTACACTCCACCCTTCTACCTATTCTAACACATAACAGGCGAAAGAGGAACCCAAAAGTTCCTCTTTCCTTTAGAATTATTCTCAGGCAACTATCGTTTCAGGTTTACGAGTTCTTCTAATAAAGTATCTGAAGTTGTTATAATACGGCTGTTTGCCTGGAATCCACGCTGTGTCGTAATCATTTCCGTAAATTCCTGAGAAAGGTCTACGTTACTCATTTCCAGAACGCCGCTGGTCATGTATCCGTCGTTTTCCGTAATATCACTGCCGATTCCGTCAAATTCACCGGAGTTCGCCGTCGCCGAATATAAGTTATCGCCCTGTTTGGAAAGACCGGAAGCATTCGCAAAGTTTGCAACCGCAATCTGTCCTAACAGTTTGGAAGTGCTGTTGTCATAGTAAGCCGTAATCTTGCCGTCCTGTGCGATTTCGATTCCTGTCATTTCACCCGGTTTCCGGCCGGTTCCCAGATTGTTTCCTTCCTTGTCACCGCTTAACATGCTCGCGGTAGAAGTGCCGCCGTTGGTATAATTCTTGGATAAGGAGAAGTCGATATCGATATCCGTAAAACGTGACAGATCAATTACTTCACCCTGTCTGGAAGTTGCGCTTGTATTGAAATTCAACAGCGCAGAGTCATTTTCCGGAGAACCGATATAGTTGAAAAGTCCCTTTTCCGTATCGTATACCAGTTTGTTTCCCGTATAGGTAAAGGTCTTGGTAATCTGAGCCTGACCGTCGGGAGCAACCGACTGGATCGCATATTTCGTATCTTCGGTATCCGCAAGGCCATATGCTTCCAATGCCGTAATATTATCACCTTTGAAATAGTTTTCGGCCGCATTATATGTGCCGGCTTTTGTCGCTTTAAAAGTCTGCTCGAATCCCATCTCCACGGAACCGTCGGCATTTACCTTGATCGTCTTTACGTCAACGCCGGGGAAGGATTTTTCCAAAGCGGCTTTCCATGCCGATGCGTCCCCTCCGGCCGCCACCTCGTTAGGCAGCTTAACCGTATTACCATTCGCATCTTTTCCCCAATAACAATTTTCTCCCGTATCCGGATCAACCGCATAGATCAGATTGAAATTCTCCGCCTGCAGTTCCTTCTTGGATAACTTAACGGTTCCGGCAGCTATCACTTCATCGTCTACAGCCACCTGTGTGCCGTCCGTCAGGTCTGTACCGTCCGGATTCACCAGTTTAACATCTGACGATGCGTTCACCAGCTGATTTGTCGCATAACCGTCCAGAATATTGGCCGGCACATACTTCATGGAATAGGTATCCGTTGCCGAATCATAAGTCGCCGATTCGAGCAGCTGATACAGGCTGGTCTGCGTAACCGTTTCCTGTGAGCCAAAAGTCGCAATTTCATTAATGCTGCTTAAACCAAATTCCTCAACAAGGGACTCTCCGTCTTCATTGAAGATATCATCAAGCTGTACATAATACTGTCCGGCGCTGCCCAGGCTGTGAATACTGAACTTAGCCACATAAGAATAACCCTGCTGGTCGTAGAAAGTCAATGTAACGGCTTTACCCTTTGTACTGCTCAGCGAAGAGTCATATTTATCCACGATACCCGACATATATGCCAATGTAGTGGATTCCGGCAGAGAGGTCAGATTATCTTCCTTCATGACTTTCAATGCGGAAACCGTATCGGCCCTGATCTCTCCGGTTTCTTCATCAACCTGCCAGCCCATAACCGTATAACCGGTGGAAGACATAACCAGATTTCCGGCACCGTCTACCGTGAAAGAACCATCTCTTGTGAAAAAGTTCTGAGAACCGTTGCTGACAACAAAGAACGACTCACCCGTAATCATAATATCCCACGGATTATTGGTGGACTGTGCCGAACCCTGTGTCGTAATAGCCGTGGAAATCGCTCCGGTCTTTGCGCCGAGACCGATCTGTCTGGCGTTAATACCGCCTCTGCCCGTTGCGGCATTGGCGCCGGAAGCAGCCTGTGTTGTCTGATAAAGCAAATCACTGAATGACATGGACTGTGATTTGTAAGATGTTGTGTTTACGTTTGCGATGTTATTACCGATAACATCCATCCTTGTCTGGTGTACTTTTAAGCCTGCCACACCAGAGAAAAGTGATCTCATCATAATGAATGACCTCCTTCAATACTGTGATGCGCCGTCCGTTCCTTCTGTCAGTCAGGAACGTAAGCCTCCTTAAAGGTCCGGCTAAATAATTACGGCTCCATCAATGTTTGTAAATATGCTTTCGTCTGCCTCTGTCCGTTCCATTGCCGTGATGACCGTCTGATTCGGTACATTCACGATAAACGCAAAAGAATCGACAATGACCAATGATTCGTTAATTCCCTTCGCACCGGCTTTGGCTGTACCCAGATTCAGGCGTTCTACCTGTTCCTCTGTCAGTTCAATATGTCTGTCTGCCAGTCTTCCGGCGGCATGCTTGGAAAATTTTACTTCTCCGGTCTGCGGTTTTTCCGTTTTCCGGGATAAAATATCCTGAAAACTGAGTCCGTCTTCGGGAGTCGTGCCTTGCGCCTGCCTGTTGATCCGGCCCAGATACTGATCCTGTAACTGCTCCAGGGAAAGGAATCCGTTATTCTGAATCTTCATAACCATTCTCCTCCTTGAGATTGCCGCGTTTCCTTACTTCTTATCTGTGTTCTCGCCTTCGCCGTTTTCCTTATCGGTTCCTTCTGTTTTATCCGTTTCTTCTGTTTTGTCCGTTTCGTCGTCTTTATCGACATCTTCTGTCTTATCGCCGTCTTCTTCCTTCTGACCTGCTTTCAGTTCTTCGATCTTTTCAACATATTTCTTCAGACCCTTGACATAATCATCGCCGATGAACTTCTTCTCATAATCCGTCATATTCTGATATGTTTCATCCAGCTTTTTAATTGTATCCTCGTCCTCCAGCGTAACAAGCTGTAAGATCGGAAGTTTGTTATAAGTGTTGAGGAAGTCCGCAGCTTTCGAATAAGCCGACAGATACTTCGGATCAGCCACCGTATCCAGATCATCCATGGAATAAAGCTCTCCGTTAATGGAAAGGTATGCCTTATTATTCTCATAATAAACATAATCCACGTTGCCCTGCACGCTGGTCTGTCTTCCGGCGGAATCCGTCACTTTCATCAGTACGGTCTGCCCCACCAGACTGGATGCTCTCGCCAACTCCAAAGATGCGCTCATGTTCTGCATCTGCTCTAACTCCGAGAAGGTCGCATACTGAGAAATATATTCCGTATTGGAAGTAGGTTCCAGCGGATCCTGATATTTCATCTGCGCCACGAGGAGCTGTAAAAACTGGTCTTTATCAACCGTGGAGTTATTCTTTTTCTTTTCGCTTTCTTTAATCGATACCTGGGAAGTTGTTTCCACGGGCTTACCATTTTCAATCGGTGCTATTGCCATTTTCCATTCTCCTTTCTGATTTTTAAACAGTTTATGGTCTGCGCGCAGCGCACATACCATTACTATTATGCTGTGTAATCAACGGTATTGCCGCTTCTGGCCATCATATCCGCCGCGATTTTGTCGGAATCTTCCAGATCTTCGGGAAGTTCTTCCACACCCATATCGTTCAGATTGATTCTTCTTGGTCCCTTTTTACCGTTTTTTCCTTCTCCCGCATTTTCTTCTTTTCCGGAAAAATTCTGTTCAAACCGGTAATTGGCTACAGTCACTTCTACTGCTTCAACTTTGATGCCCTGTTCTTCGAACTGCGTCTTCAGCTGTACCAACTGACTTTCAATCGCCGCTTTAACCGTTTCATTCTGCGCCGTAAACTGTGCCGTAATCACGCCGTCTTTCGCCGCAATCTGTACGTTTACGCTTCCAAGACTTGCGGGATGTAACTGCAATTCCATTTCCTGCACATCGCCTCTCAGATTAATTCTGATATACTCCGTAATCTGATTCATGATGTCTTCCGTGCTGGTGAAGTGCTCTACCGCAGTCTGTGCAACGGCCGTTTCATTTGCAACAGGCTGCTCAACTGGCGTCTGCATCATAAAATGATTCTGAGTGCTGCCTTCTCCCCTGTTTTCACCAAATGCTTCTTTGTTGTCCGACCCGGCTTCGTGTCTGCCCTGTACTTCGGAAGTCTGCGTAACTTCTTCGCGCACGCTCTTGTTTGCGCCTCCGTCATCAACCTGCACTTTCACTTTCACTTCTTCGCCGTCCCGATGAATTGTTACCGCATAATCCTTCATGCCTTCCGACATCTCCGGTTTTTCCGGTTCCGTCATCAGCTCTTCCGGTACTGTCGGCGCTTCCGGTTCATTTCCTTCTTCCGCCGCCTGCGCAATCAACGCCCTCAGTTCTTCCTCAGACAGACCAAGTTCTGTCTGCAGTTCATTCAGTCCCTCAGATACCGTATTCAGAAGATTCTGAAGATGTGCATAGAGTTCTCCGTCGGTGATAATGGATAGCTGGTCTTCACTTCCGGATATTGCCATCAGCAGCTGTTTCATGTTATCGGGATCAAGCAGCTGTATCATACTGAGGCCTAACATTTCCATGGCTTCCAGCACTTCTTCCGGCGTAACGCCCATTTCCTCTGCAACTTCTTCCACGAGTTTTTCCCCGGCTTCCGACATGGCATCTTTCTGTTCCTCAGTCATACCGGTTTCCGACGGATTTTCTGCAGCTTCCGTCTTGTCTGCCGCGGACTGGCCTTCTGTTTCGACGTTCTGCTCCGCATCCGAAACTTTATGATCGGTTTCCGCGGATTTATCAGTTTCCGCACAGGCCGGTTTTTCATTCTCTACCGTGCTCTGCTTCACGCTTTCGGCAGCTGTATTCGACGACATCATGCGGTTTCCGGCAGCCGTTTTCACCGCCACAGGCGCTTTTGTCTGGGAATTAACACGATTCATTACCACGTCGAAGCTGTCTTTCGGCGCGTCTTCCTGTTTCATTCCGACAGCTCTGTTCACCACAGGAGCAAACGCATTCAGGTTGTTGTTCACAGGTATACCTGCCATTTTCCTTCCTCCTTTCTTTTATTTTACGTCCGTAAAAATTTTACGCCTTTAAAATTTTTGTACCTGCAAAACTTTACGGAGTTCTAAAATATATATCGTAAAACTCTCCCTGTTTATGAAGAGTTTCCGACCGTAATTATGATTCCGGATCCATGATCCGCGTTACCTTTGCAGCGATTTCGGCATCCATGTTCGCCAGAATATTTCCCCGGCTCGCCGCGTTCATCTGATTCAGTATTTTAGCTACCAGATCCAGATCATTCGTCATGGATTCGAAAATCTTCGCCGCAGCCTCCGGTTCCATCGCCGCATAAGCCTGCGCGTAATCCAAAAGCTTCGCATCCTGCTGAATCTGTGCCACCACCTGTTTATACAGGTACTCGGCATTCGTCGGGTCGATCAGTTCATAATATTTCTGATATTCTTCCGGACCCGGTCCGTTCTCCGCATAAACGACTTCGTTATAAAATTCCGTCTGGATTCTGTCAAATTCTACCTGCTTATCCTCAAAAGTCTGAAGACGTTCCACTTCTGCCCGAAGTTCTGCCATTTCTTCCGAATCCATACTGCTTGCAGACTGTGCCTGAGCCAGCTCCAGCTCCAGTTCTCTGATATAATCAACAGCCTCTTTCAGACTGGTATAACCGCCGTAAGCTTCTTCGTCATCCGTTGATACGATCGACTCTGCCGGAAGAATCTTACTCAAAACCGGCACATCTTTTAAGACAGGGGCAAGCACATTGGAACCGAAACCACCTACATCCAGTTTCACGAGCAGGCATAAAATGCCAATCCAGATAATGACAAGGATGATCGTTATGAAAAAGGCCGATAGCCCGCCTCCTTCATCCTCCAGTTCCGCCTCCTGTGCCGAGATTTCTTTTGCACGCTGCTTTGCTTCCTTCTTCTGCGCCTTCTGTTCGTCTTTTATTTTTTTACGCTCGTCTTTGAGCCTTTTTTTCTCCGCTTTGGTATCTACCGCATCATTAAATGCCTCTGCCATCCTACTAACCACGCCTTTCTTTCGATTTACCCCTTTTTTGTCCATAGGTATAGCTTATCAGTTCATCTACTTCCTTGCCTTCTTTCGCGTTTTCTTCCTGCATAAACTGTTCAAACGCCTTTTCCCGCAGTCTTTCCTGTGCTTTTCGCTCCGTCATGATTTCCTGGAGCTTCTGTCTTGCTTCCTCCACCTGGAGTTCGGCTTTTTTAACATTTTCCTTCTGCGCTTCTATGTACTCCTCCATACGCGCCACCGCGTATTCATTATCCCGCAGGCTCAACACTTTCAATGAATCCATCCGAAGTCTTCTGCCTTCTTCCAGATAGTATTCTTTTCTGTCATAAAGCGTCTGCAGACGTTCCTCCTCTTCAAGCAGCTTCCGCTGTGCCTGGCCGAGCTCCATCTTCGCCTGATTTTCCATCTGAATCTTGATATTCAGGATACTCTGCATTCTGTATACGAACTTCGCCATGCTTCCTCAGCCCTTCCGCACGCTCTTTTATTCTGCAAACAGCTCTTTCAGCAGTTCCAGTTCCTGTTCATAATCATATTTGCTTTCCACATCCTGCATCAGATAATCGTTCACGGCGTCAATCTTTTCGATTGCATAATCAATATTTTTATTACTGCCGCTCTTATACGCGCCGATATTGATCAGGTCTTCCGCCTCATTATAGGTCGCCAGTACATTTTTCAGTTTTCCGGCCGCTGCTTTATGTTCCTTCGGCACAATCTGACTCATGCAGCGGGAAATGCTCTGCAATACGTCGATCGCAGGATAATGGTTTTTATGCGCAAGCTTTCGGTTCAGCATAATATGGCCGTCCAGAATGCTTCTTGCCGTATCGGTAATCGGCTCATTAAAATCATCGCCGTCTACCAATACCGTATAAAGTCCTGTAATAGAACCCCTGTCAGAGCGGCCGGCCCGTTCTAAGAGTTTGGGCATTTCGGAATAAACGCTGGGCGGATATCCTCTGGATACCGGCGGTTCCCCGCTGGCAAGGCCGATTTCCCTCTGCGCCATGGAAAAACGTGTCAGGGAATCCATCATAAGCAGTACATCCCTGCCCTGATCTCTGAAATATTCCGCAATTGCAGTTGCGGTCTGTGCCGCCTTTTTTCTTTCCAGAGCCGGTTTATCGGAAGTTGCAACGACAACGACAGAACGGCGCATTCCTTCCGGTCCCAGATCCCGTTCGATAAATTCTCTTACTTCCCTGCCGCGCTCTCCAATTAATGCGATCACATTGATATCGGCTTTGGTATTTCGGGCAAACATTCCCATTAAGGTAGACTTTCCGACACCGGAACCGGCAAAAATCCCGATTCTCTGGCCCTTTCCAATCGTCATCAGTCCGTCTACCGCCTTAACACCAAGAGAAAGCACCTCGTCTATAATCTCTCTTTCCATCGCATCCGGCGGGGACGCTTCGATCGGATAATTTATCATGGGACCCGCCAGTTCCATGCCGTCATATCTTCCAAGCCCGTCTAATACCTGTCCTAAAAGCATATCGCTTACCGGAACGGAAAGCGGGATTCCCGTATTTTCTACCATACATCCGATGCCGATGCCTTCCGTTTTTTCATAGGGCATCAGCAGGGTCTTCTTTCCCTTAAATCCGACTACCTCCGACATAATCGGCGGCAGATTCTTATCTGCCGGAAAAACTTTACATAAATCACCAAGCTTTGCTTCCGGCCCTGCGGATTCTATCGTAAGACCTATGACGTTTTCTACTTTTCCCTTACTTTTATAAAAAGTATAATCTGCAATTTTGCTGTATTTCGTAAAATCTACCATAGTCCCCTTCTTACACCCGGCATTTCTTCTGTCTTTATTTTTCGAAAGACAGCAGTTTCAGCTTTGCCGTCAGTTCTTCCAGCTGTGTTCCGACGCCGCAGTCAAAAATACCGCCGTCCGTTTCGATCATACATTCATTCTTATGCAGTGTAATATCTTCTATGACTTCAACAATGCCGCGTTCTCCTACGCTCTCTTCTGCCAATGCTTTTTTCCGGGTATTGACATAAGCATAATCATCTTTGGAAACATGCACAATAAAAGTCCTGCTACTCTCAATTTTCCGCAAAGTTGTTTCAATCAGATGCACCAGGATATTTTTTTCGTTTTCCAGTTCCACCTGAAAAACATGATTATAAACTGCCGTAATTGTGTCGATAAACTGAGGCTCCAGTTCTTCAATCAGCTGTTCGTACTCCATTTCCATTTTGGAGCGCTCTTCTTCCAGCTCCCTGCGCATTCTGTCTGCTTCGGACTGCGCCTTCTGATACCCCTCGTCATAACCGATTCTTCTGCCTTCTTCCGCCGCCTCCTGTTTCTCCCTCGCGGCATCCGCGCTGGCCATACGACGGATCTGTTCCGCCTCCTGCCTCGCCGCCTCCAGCTCGGCTTCCGCCTGCTCACGGAGTTCTTCCGGTGTAGGACCGGCCGACACATCTTCCGACGCCTTTAAAATGCCGCCTTCGGCGTCTTCATCATATTCCTGCGTATCGATTTTCTCTCCCGTCAGTCCGCCCATAAAGCTGCTTTCATCATACGGCTCGCCGGCCGCCAGCGCAGCGCGTCTTCTTTTATCCGCCTCCCGCTGCTCGATTCGGCTGACAAGACGGGAATTACTGTCGATAAGACATTTATCATCATTTTCTACAACAACCCAGTTCGATTTATATACGTTCCTAGACAACAATTTCGTCACCTCCACCTCTGGAGATAACAATTTCCGCAGAATCTTCCAGTTTCCTGATAATATTTACGATCTTCTGCTGTGCTTCTTCTACGTCTTTCATACGAACAGGTCCCATAAATTCCATGTCTTCCTTGATCATAACGGCAAGACGTTTTGACAGGTTGTTGAAAATAGCGTTCTGTACTTCTTCATTGGAGCCTTTCAGCGCGATTGCAAGATCGCTGTTATCCACATCACGAAGCACACGCTGTATTGCTCTGTCGTCCAGAAGAAGGATATCTTCGAATACGAACATCTTCTTCCTGATTTCATCAGCAAGCTCCGGTTCTTCGATTTCCAGCGTTTCCATGATATGCTTCTCTGTACCGCGGTCTACCGTATTCAAAATCTCTACAACCGCGTCGACACCACCGACGATGGTGTAATCCTGATTTACTAAAGATGCCAGCTTGGATTCCAAAACTTTCTCCACCTCTTTGATAATATCCGGACTCGTTCTGTCCATTATCGCAATACGCTTGGCAACATCGGCCTGCCTGTCAGGCGGCAATGCGGAGATAATAAGCGCCGACTGCGCCGCCGATAAGTATGACAGAATCAGAGCGATCGTCTGCGGATGCTCATCCTGAATAAAGTTCAATAACTGTGAAGGATCTGTCTTTCTGACAAATTCGAACGGCTTTACCTGCAGCGACGCCGTCAGCTTGCCGATAACATCCCTCGCCTTGTCTGCGCCGAAAGATTTCTCCAGCACTTCTTTCGCATAATTGATGCCGCCTTCCGCAATATACTGCTGAGCCAGACAGACCTGATAGAACTCATCCAGCACTTCGTCCCTGACCTGCGGCGTAATCGTTCTCGTATTGGCAATTTCCAAAGTCAGCTCTTCAATCTCGTCTTCTTTTAAATGTTTAAAGATATTTGATGATTTTTCCGGTCCGAGAGCAATCAACAGGATGGCCGCTTTCTGCAGACCGGTTATTCTCTCTTCAGTTTTTGCCATCGTTTTTACCCCCAGTCCTCATTCAGCCAGTTACGCAGCAGATTCGCCGCCGCTTCCGGATTTTCTTCTACAAATTTACCGATCAGCTTTCTTGTCTCAGACTCATCTTCAAATGAAATATCCTCAAGCTGTGTTTCCGGTGTTGACTGTAAAAGCGATTCGACAGAAAGTTCTTCCTCTTCTTCTTCGTGTTTCTCGCCGCGCATACTCCGAAGTACAACAAATGCCAGCAGAGCGAGAATGATAATAATCAGAACGATCTGCATAATGTCCGTTGCACTGATACCGGAACCTTCATCATCAAAGAAGACATTCTCGCTGTAAGCAACGATTGCTATATTATCGGCATTGATGCCTGTCGCCTTCGCAACGACATTGTACAAATCTTCATCGACTTCCAATTTAGTGCGTTCCTGATTGGCCAGTTTATATTCTTCCCAGGTAACCGTATCAAGAAGCCCCTGTCTTTCAATATCCTCTTCCCGGATAACAATATGCCGTATCATCGCAACGGAAAGTGAAGACTGTCCGTAATTAATCAGGCCGGCCGGCGTATCCGTCGTTACAATCGACTCGTTCGGCAGATATTCGCGGGATGATTCCAACGTTTCAGATCTTGAATTACTGTCATCTTCCAAAACATATGTAGTACCGTCATCGCCGTTTGAATCCGTCCCCGGCACACCGCTGACGCCGTTTTCATTGACCTGACTGAAAGTGTCTTCACGGCTCAGCTGTCCTTCTTCCCGGCCTTCCGGTGCGGCGTAGGTATGATCCGTTCTGGAACTTGTGGAAAAATCAAGAACAAGATTCGTCGCCACTTCGATTTTATCAAATTCGTTCGTGCCAAGCAGCACCTGTTTCACTTCACTCGTAACAATCCGCTCAGCTTCCGCTTTTACGGAAAGCTGTGCATTGGCCGTCCCCGACGCCGAATAATCGTCGTCACCGGAGAACAGCATATTTCCGTCCGCATCCATAATAACGATATTTCTGGTCGTCGGATTACCGATTCCGGTTGCAATCGCCCGCGCAAGGGATGCCGCGGTTTCCGGAGACATCTCTTCACTCAGCTCCAGCGTAACGCTCGCATAAGACTCTTTGTCGGAATCGATCAAAGTCCCCGTATTCTCTGGGATGTTCAGCGTTACCGTTGCGCTCTTGACAGCTTTCTGCGGTTCCAGCACGTTATCCTCGATATATTTCTCCAGATAATATGTATACTGTCTCTGCTTATCGGATTCGGTCGTTGAAAAACCGCCGTTCGTCACATTTTCGATTCCGTAACCGGCCGTCCTGATGCTGTTGGAACCAAGCAGTAAAATAGCGTCGGACTGCTGCGACTTTAAAATCCGAAATTCCAGCCCGTCGTCGGAAACGGTAAAATTCAATTCCTCTTCCTGCAAAAGATCCCTGACACTTGCCGCCTCCGTCGTATCCTCACAGTTTTTCAGAAGAACATACTGCGGGCGGTTCAGCGCCGTAACCAGAATCACGATCGCCAGTATGACAGCAGAGATAACCATAACGATCAATGTCTTCTGCTTCGTCGTAAAACGGTTCCACCATTCTAATATTCGATTTCCTAACTCCTTTAACTTCTCTAACAATTTATCCACAGCAACTATTTCTCCTTAAGTAATCTGCCATATGCCGTTAAATCTGCATCTGCATAATTTCTTTATAGGCTTCTAACAGCTTATCCCTTATGGCAACAGTATACTGCAGTGCAGTCGATGCCTTCTGAAGAGCGATAGAAAGATCATGCGTATTCTCGGTTTCGCCGAGCGCCCACTTGATCTCTTCGTTCTCGGCATCGGAAAGATAACTGTTTGTCGTATTAATATTGTCAATTGCCGTATCCAGAAAATTATTAAAACTGGTATCCGTATATGTATCCGCCTTCGTCGTCGGCGCAGCTTTTGCCGCCTCCTTAATCGCTCCGGAAGATACATTATACAGCGCCGTAATATCTATAGCCATTTTTCTTCCCCTCCAAATCAATTCCCTTTTACGTTAATGTTACTGTTCAATATTAGTATTCCGTCTGTTATTTATATCGTCCGGCTTTTATCAGCCCTGCATGATTTCAAGACCTTTCAGCGCAATGCTCTTACTCGCCGAAAAGGCCGTTGAATTTGCTTCATAAGCACGACTCGCGTCGATCAGATTCGTCATCTCGGTTATCGTACTGACGTTCGGGTAAGTCACATATCCGTTCTCGTCCGCATCCGGATGGGAAGGATCATAAACCATTTTCATTTCCGTCCATTCATCCTCATACACGCCGGTTACTTTCACGCCGGTACCTGAATAACGGTCCCTGGCCGCATTCAGCACATGCCGAAAAGGCGTCTGCGAATTCTTTTCTTCAAAAACAACTACTTTTCTGCGGTACGGTGTACCGTCTTCCGTGCGGGTCGTATTGGCATTGGCAACATTCTCCGCAATAATATCCATACGATAGCGTTCCGCAGTCATACCCGACGCGTTAATATCAAAAGCCGTAAACATGCCCATATCTATATCCCCCCTACTTCATCACTAACTGTAAGTTTTTAAATTCCTGTGTGATGCACTGATTCAATCCCTGATATGTAACCTGATTCTTTGCCAGATAAACGCCTTCCGTATCCACGTCCACGTTATTTCCGTCAAGACGGTAGGAAAAACTCGCGTAATCCGTATAACAGATTGGAGCCAGACGGTTCGTCCTGAGATTTGCCACTTTGGAATCCATAGAAATATATTTGGAATTGCCAAGCGCCTTCGCAAGCTGTGACTGAAAGTCCACATCCTGTCTTTTATAGCCTGGCGTATCCACGTTGGATAGATTATTGCTGATCGCATCATTCCGCAGCCATGCTGCATCTGCGGCTTTGTCAAGCACATTGACATAGTCGAAAACATTCGTGTTCAATAAAGAACTCATAATCACACCCCATTCGTATTATTTAAAAACCCTTATATACCTGAAGCCCATCTCATGACGGACTTACTCAAGGTAAAAATCCTTAAACCATTATAAATTCATTCAGCCAAAATTACAAGTCAAAAGCCAAAAAAAATATGTTCTTTCTTTAGTACTTTTGGCCCCTTACAAGGTAAAATTTGACAAAAATAAGGCAAAAAAGGACTTATAAAGCCGAGTATCCCGCTGTTATAAATCCTTTTATCCGTGGCCAATCCATTGGCTTTGTATCCCTGTTCAATTTTATCCGGTTCCGCGTTTTCTTTTCCTACCGGCCCTGTACCTTTAACTTCTCCACTTCCTCAAACACAACATCGTTCAGGACTTTAATATAAGTGCCTTTCATGCCGGAGGAGCGGGATTCAATTACGCCCGCGCTTTCAAACTTACGCAGGGCATTTACGATGACGGAGCGGGTAATGCCTACCTTATCCGCGATCTTGCTCGCCACAAGAATGCCCTCCATGCCGCCGAGTTCGTCAAAAATATGGGTGATGGCTTCCATTTCCGAAAAGGAAAGCGTACCGATTGCGGACTTAACAACGGCAACTTTCCGGTTTTCCTCTGCGTTTTCCTCATTTACCGCCCGAAGCATCTCAAGCCCCACTACCGTTGTGCCGTATTCGCATAAAATAATATCATCAATATCGTACTGCTCGTTGCATTTATAAATGAACAGCGTACCGAGCCTTTCCCCCGAAATCTCAATCGGCGCTATGACAGCCTGAAACTTCCTCGTGTCGATATTCTCAAAACCAAGCGTTTCCAGATTAACATTTTCCTTCGTCGAAAGCACGGAAAGGAATCTTTCGTTCAGCATCGGATCAATAAATCCGCCCACATGCTCCACAATCAGTTCCGTCAGCGACTCCACCGTATTCAGATCGCCCACGCCGAGAACTTTTCCCTTTTTGCTGATCACCAGAACATTTGATGCAAGAATCTCTTTCAGCACATTGCAGATATCGTTAAAAACAACTTTTCCCGAATTGTTATTATGCAGAAGTTTTCCTATCTTTCTGGTCTTATCCAATAATTGTACGCTGCTCATGTGCCCCGCCTTTCAAAGTCAGATATCTGTCACGTCACAATACTTTCTGTCCGTCATACGCACATTCTAACATATTTTTTCAGTATTTTCAATGTATATTAACTGAATTTTGGCACAATTTTCAGACAATTACTGGTAATGAAAGAGTTATGACTCGGCCGGCTGCACGACGGCCTCCACATAACCGCAGTTCTCATCCGCACATAACAGTTTATTTCCTTTTTCCAGCATGATAGAACCACATTTTGGACATTTTTTGTCCACCGGTTTCTGCCATACCATGAAATCACATTCCGGGTTATCGATACATCCGTAATACTTTCTCCCTTTTTTCGTCTTCTTCATGACAATATCTTTACCGCATTTCGGACAGGCCACGCCGATTTTTTCAAAATAAGGTTTGGTATTGCGGCACTCCGGAAATCCCGGACAGGCTAAAAATCTGCCATGCGGTCCGTATTTGATTACCATCTGCCTGCCGCAGTTTTCACAGACCTCATCCGACAGCTCGTCTGCAATTTCCACCTCTTCCAGCTCTTTCTCCGCCTTTATAACCGCTTCTTCCAGATCGGGATAAAAGTTGGCGATGACCGTTTTCCACCTGACATTGCCGTCCGCAACGCCGTCCAGAAGAGCCTCCATCGTCGCCGTAAAATTCACGTCCACAATGGATGGAAAAGCCTCTTTCATGATATTATTGACGACTTCGCCAAGCTCCGTCACATACAGATTTTTATTTTCTTTAACAATATAGCGCCTTGCAAGAATCGTCGTAATGGTCGGCGCATAGGTACTCGGCCTTCCGATTCCAAGCTCTTCCAGCGCGCGTACCAGGGACGCTTCCGTATAATGAGGCGCAGGCTGCGTAAAATGCTGTTTTTCCTCAAAAGAATCGAACGCAAGCTGCGTATTCCCGTCGATTCCCTTAACGAGCGTATTATCTTCTTCTTTTTCTTCCTCATCCGTATAAACGCTCAGGAAACCGTCGAATTTCACCCTGGAAGCCGCCACCGTAAACCGCTGCCCCGCCGCATCTATCTTCACGGATGTCGTCTCATACTGCGCCGGAGACATCCGGCTCGCCGCAAATCGCTTCCAGATCAGCTGGTATAACCGGAACTGATCCCTTGATAATGATTCTTTTAATTGAAAAGGCGTTCTTTCGATATCCGTAGGGCGGATGGCCTCGTGCGCATCCTGTATCTTCTGGCTGCTTTTTTTCTCGGTTCCGGCCTCTGCGGCATACTCTGCACCGTACTGCGTGTTAATATAATCTTTTGCCGCCTTTTCCGCTTCTTCGGAAACTCTGGTGGAATCGGTACGCAGGTAAGTGATAACACCCACGGTCCCGTTTCCCTTGATATCGATGCCCTCATATAGCTGTTGTGCCAGCCGCATCGTTTTCTGCGTGGAAAAATTCAGCATCTTGCTGGCTTCCTGCTGCAGCGTTGACGTGGTAAAAGGCAGCGGCGGCTTTTTCACCCTTGAGCCATGCTTTACATCCGCCACCCTGTATACGGCATTCTCCAGCGTTTTCTTTATCGCTTCCAGCTCTTCTTTGGAAGAAATTTCCTGTTTTTTCTCCGTCGTTCCGTAATATTTTGCTGAAAGCGGCTTCTTCTCCCCCGGAATCCGGAAAAGCGCATCCAGCGTCCAGTATTCTTCCGGGATAAACGCATTGATTTCATCTTCCCGGTCGCAGATTATCCTGAGCGCCACCGACTGAACGCGTCCCGCACTCAGTCCGCGCTTAACCTTCGCCCATAACAGAGGCGAAATCTTATAGCCCACCATACGGTCAAGACACCGTCTTGCCTGCTGTGCATCCACCAGGTCCATATCGATTTCCCTGGCATTTTTCAAAGATTCCTTCACCGCATTCTTTGTAATTTCATTAAATGTAATGCGGTACACTTTTTTCCCTTCCAGTTTCAGCGCATGCAGCAAATGCCATGAAATTGCTTCTCCCTCACGGTCAGGGTCCGTTGCCAGATAGATTTTATCCGCCTTCTTCACTTCCCTGCGCAGGCCGGCAAGTATATCGCCTTTTCCTCTGATCGTAATATAACGCGGCTCGAAATCATGCTCGATGTCAATGCCCATCTGACTTCTCGGAAGGTCACGCACATGCCCGTTGCTTGCGGCCACTTCATAGTTTGCCCCCAGAAACTTTTTAATTGTCTTCACCTTTGCAGGTGATTCCACAATCACCAGATACTTCGCCATAGCAATTCCTCATTCCTGTCAGTACACTTTTCTCTTGCTTAACGAGAATTACTATACAGCATGTTGGGAAAGGTTGCAAGGGAAATTTTCTTTCTAAATTTTGCCACGGCCGCATCTTATAAAGAGGCCGGAGCGCTTTGAAAATTTCATCCCAGAGCTTATGCGCGAGTTCGATTGACAGGCTGGCAGAATTTTGATGTGTGTTCTGCACAAAAAAAGAGGACCGTTCACAAAAAACAGCCCTCTTCCTGCCCGCAGGCATATTATTCACGCTCCTACTCCAACAGAAACAGCTGCGCCCTGTTCAATACAACGGAATCGCTTCCGGTCACGGGTTCATCCGTGCCGAAATGATGAAAACGCGACTCCACCACGATATATATGTCCGCATTGGTGCGGCTTTTATTTTGTAGCGGTATGACGGGAGCCTCGATCTGATATACTTTACCAGGAACAGGGCGAAACTCGGTTCCGACTTCCACCAGGCGGTTTTCTTCCACCGTGTATACACTGGATGTAAAAGGGCTTGCGAGCACGCTTTTTCCGCCAATATCGATCGGTGTGCCGGCCGTGTCATCCTGATAGTAAAAAGATATCCGCACTTCTTTTCCGAACGCCAGATTGGGTTCCGTTATTTTAAAATATACATCTGTCGTTTCATCCAGGAGGCCGGCGTTTCCGTCCGCCGTATCCACCATCTGTTCATCAAAAGGAATGCAAATGCTCTCGATTTCCGGCGCATCCGCCGCAAGTCCCGCTACAATGGCGACTTTCGGATTTTTAATCCCCACGTTGTAGGCCGCCATCAGCGCGTTGACAAAGAGACGGCATTCCAGAACGCCATCCTGCGTGGACGGCGGCTCCATACCGGGCGCCTCTTCGAATTTATAAGCATAATAATCTTCTCCGATATAGATCACATTGCCCCTGCTGTAAAGATAATAATTGTTTGCCGCATCCTTTCCGGAAACATCATAAGCGCTCATCGAATCCGCACCGGCATCATCTTCCAGACAATACCATGCCGTAACATCCGCTATGGAATCCTCGCTGCCGTTATTTTGCAGATTCAGCACATAGTCCGCCCCTTTGACAGGCTGGGCCAGTCTGCCGCTTCCGCCGATTTCAAACGGGTAATGGGAAATCGAGCCGTCATTGACCTGTCTTATGGCCAGACCGCTTTTTTCGCCGAACATATCCGCTTTTAACGGCGCATAGCGGTAATAGGACAAATCCCCTTTCTCCTGTCCCAGTTTTCCGTATGTTCCGGTATCCCTCTGACCAAGCAGCGCACTGTCGATGCCCAATCTGCCGGTATCGCCAAGAGCCGCTGAAGAAGACACCAGCACCCCTCTTCCCTGCGCAATGAACTGATTCACCGCCCAGGAAATATTTTCCATATTCTCCGCCGGGCCAAATCCCAGGACAAGCACGTCAAAACCTTCCAGGTATTTGCTGTTCTGCGCAAGCTGTTGTTCCAGATCCGCTGCCGATATGGTCTTTAATTCAAATTCCGAACCGGTCTGCACTTCCGCATTTTTCAGAAAATGTCCCATCATCGTCTGATCAGCCGCCAGATAGGCCAGCGCCAGATTGTATTTGGCTGCCTCGTTTTTGTCGGCATCGCTCATCGTATCGATATTTCCCGGTGCAATCTGCAAAATGCGTATCTTCGTCGGAACAGGATCAAAAATTTCAAAAAATCCCATCAACGCATCGCGCCTGTAAGAATTGCCCGCATCGGACACTTCCAGTTTCCAGGGGAGAATCCCCTTCTGGGGCGACTCGAACTCGATGGTAAATTCCCCGTTGTCCGTCGAAAAACCGCTGTAAACCTCCTCATCAGGCGCAAATCTGCCATCCTGATTCTGATCCAGATAGAGACGGATATCCACATTGTCCGAATACGCTTCCTCTCTGTCATCTTCCACCCGGAATTGAACGGTTCCGCGATATTTCCCTTCCCCGTCGGCTTTGATCTGCTGCACCAGCCTGATTTCCTCTTCTCCCTCGTTTTCCTCCGCATCCGCATATCGTATCTGCGGCCGGCGTATATTAACCTGTGCCGCAAAAACCGCGCTGCTGTGCACATCGGAAATGGTATACAGATATTCTTCGTATTCATTGACCGCAGTCCGCAGGAAATCATACATCTGGGAATTGCCGTCGACATAATCGGTATTAATTTCATCCACGCCCGCGTCTTTCGCCGACTGTCCTGTAAAGAAATCGTCTTCCACGACAACCGGATAACCTGCCCGCATGAAATCAAGCAGCGCTTCCCGTTTCTGCGGCGTGATATCAATGCCGTCATACCGCTCACCGTCTCCGGTCGCAATATCGCCTTCGGCGCTGTATACAATACCATTCATCTCCCCGTCGTTATAAACGGTGTAACGGATTCCGTCTTTTCGCTCATGGTTCAGCCGCTGACCGTCAAGACCGATAAAGACCATCTGGTACCGGTCGTTAATGTCGCGCTGGCTGCCGGAAAACTCCGCCACAGAAAGGGTATCCACAACAATATCAATCACCTTTGAGCTTCGCAGAATCTGCTGCCCCGGACCGGAAGAGCCCTCCTTTTCCCAATAAAGGACCGTATAGCCGTCCGCTTCGCCGCCGCCCGTTTTCAAATCGGAATGCGCATTCGTCGTCGGCTGTAATTCCAGCACGCGGATATCCCGAAAATCACTGATCAGACCTACCGAATAATTAATAATATACTGCATCACTCTGGCTTTGCTGATAATTTCCGATATTTTATCTTCATCCGGAAGCGTGCTGTTTTCCGCCTTCAATGCCGCCAGTACTTCCATAAAACCTGCCGAAACCTTTTCGTCGTCAAACGGCGCATAAAAATCTTCGGATACGAGCATCTCATCGTTCAGAATATAAATGTTTCGATTTACATAATGATAATGATTGTCTGTCTTGTCCGGATATTTCGATGCTCCGATATTCATCATCATGTTATCGTAATTCTCCATATCCTGATAATACATGGAAAGATTTTTTTTGAGCAAAATCTGAACAAGTTTCTGGTAAACCATCTTCGGCTTCTGTTCACCGTCCGGCGTCTGACCTGCATCCGGATTCTGCCCGGTATCCGGCAGCTGACCTGCATCGGAACCCATATAGCCGTAATCAGCCTCAATAATTCCGTAATCTGCAATGACCGGCATCAGATCAACAACCGCACGATAAATAACGTTAAAGAGGACCTCAGCCGACATATCGCCGCCAAATTCCGTCATATAATGGATGGCCGCACCGCTTCCAAGCAGTTCTCCCAGACCGGCTTCCAGATAAACCAGATCGGCATTCATTACATCGTCGGGCGTCACCTGGCTCGCCGTGAGCACTTTTACCTGAATGCGGAAAGACTCCGATTCATTATCGCCGCCTGCCAGAGAATGGAATACATACCGTTCCAGCCAGTCGGCACCGCCGCTGCACCGGAAAAAAGTCGGCGCATTATAAATAAGAAGATTATATCCCGTTCCATCTTCTTCCGCCGTCTCCTCCAGTTTATATTCTCCCTGTCCTGCACCGGCATATACAAAAACCGCATCCGCCGGCGTTCCGGTCATCAACGGTTCGCTTCCTTCCTCCGCCGCATTTTCCGATGCCGCAGGGATTCCGTTATCCGTATACGCCCCGTCACCCGTTAAAGCGCCGTCGTCTGCCGATATACCGTCTCCTGCAAAGGCGCTGTCTCCCACCGGATTATAAGTGCCGTAAGGAGGCACACCGTCAACCGCCGCTTCTTCCGCCGGTATCACGCTTTCGGGCTGATAGAGCGGTCTCGCTTCTTCCAGCCCGCTGACATAACGAAAATGCACTATATAATATCCTGTTTCTTTTGCGCCGGCCGTAGGGGGCAGCGAAGGCGCTTCCGCATCCGGCTGCGTTGTATTGTCCGGGGCCGTGTCCGAAACCCCGGAATCTGCTGGAGGCGTCGTATCTGACGGATTCTGTCCCTCAGACGGAAGATTATCCGCGGAATCCGGCGTTTCCGGAGAACTGGTCTCCCCCGTTCCGCCCGTTGTATCTTCTTCCTCCGGTGGGATGGGGGGGGCCGGAGGTGCTGCCGCATCGGGATTGACCGGAACAGTCGGCGTCGATTCCGGTCGATCGGTACCCGCCGGCGCATCCGGCGGTGAATCTCCTTCTATCGGCTGTAATGCCGTCTGAGCCAGTACATACCGACTTTCTTTTACCGAAACAAGTTTCCGCCAGGCAAGGCCCGCCACATCGGAAATATTGCCCGACGGCACCGCCTCCTGTACGTCTGCCGGTTCACTCACAGTACTTTCGCCGGCATCGCCTCCTTCTGCTCCGCCAACATCTTCCGAACCGCCTGCGCTGTCGTTTCCGCCGTCTCCGCTTCCTTCTCCCGAATCGCCCGTATCATCGTTTCCGCTGTCTTCGCTTCCCTCTCCCGAGCCGTCCGTATCGTCGCTTCCGCTGTCTTCGCTTCCTTCTCCCGAACCGTTCGTATCGTCGTTTCCGCCGTCTTCGTTTCCTTCTCCCGAACCGCCCGTACCGTCGCTTCCGCTGTCTTCGCTTCCTTCTCCCGGGTCGTCCGTACCGTCGCTTCCGCTGTCTTCGTTTCCTTCTCCCGAACCGCCCGTATCGTCGTTTCCGCTGTCTTCGTTTCCTTCTCCCGGGCCGTTCGTACCGTCGTCTTCGGAGCCGTCAGAACCATGATTTCCATTATCCTCACCGGAATCCGAATGATCTCCATCCTCCGGCCCCGGCTCCGTAACATCCGGATTTTCCGGTTCGACCGGAGTTTCCGCAGGCACGTCCGGCAATACCGGATTTTCCCCGGTCCCGCCTTCTTCATCATCCGGGAAAAACACGTTATCCGGGAGGTCCTGAAACTGTCCAGCATAGGAAAAAATACCGTCCTGCAGCAGATAAACGCCGGTCGCCGCCGGATATTCGCCCTCTTCTCCCGTCACCTGTACGGCATCCACCACTTCGTATCCCTGTAAAGCAGCCTCCGGCTGACAGGCAAAAACCACATGATATGCGCCGTCCGCGCCGGCCCATTCATATACCGTACCGCCGCCGGATACATTTGTTCCAAACGTACCGCCCGCCAGGTTATAATCAAACCCTGTCCTGTCGGCGCCGCTGCCTTCCACATACTGCTGCACCATCGCATGGACAAAACCGTTCTGTTTATATTTCTGCACAGCGCCGGTTTCCGGAAAATAGCTGTCGTAGATCTGACGCCACCCGTTTTCTTCCGACAAATCCGGCGTAATGCCCGCATAACCCTCCTGATAATGCGGCTGAAGCAGAGAAGAGTCCATCCCCGCCGGCAACAGTAACGAAGCGAGCGCCTCCCTTTCCTCATAATGGTAGAAAGCTTCCTGATAGTCATCAAACGTTATTTTCAGGCCTTCTTCCACCGACACCTGGTCTTCCCCGGTCAGTACCGTTCCGTCCGTCAGATAACCGATCGTACCGAGCGAAACATTCGGAATGCTGATTGTCTGGCTGTGGTCGGAAAGGGTATAGGTATAGGAAGCCGTTCCGGGTACAATATCCAGTATTACAAAAGGCTCCCCTTCGCTGTGCGCCTCCACCACCTTGCCGATGCCGCCAAAAGACTCCTGTGCCTCCACAGGCGCCGCACTCTGCAAAAAATTCCAGAAAGAAACGCCCGCGGCTGAGACTGCCAGAACAGACGCAGCTGCAGCAAGCACAAGTTTTTTATCCACACGCGGTTTTATTCTGTTGTTCCGGTATTTATACCTGTAACGAGCTGCTACTCTTTTCCTTTTCATCGCTGATTGCCCTTATTGTCATTTGACCAGTGTCCACTTTGTGTCGGTGATCTTACAAGTCATTTTAATGGTATCTGTCGGTCCCCATGGCTGATTGTTCCCCCAGTCCCAGCCGGGAGAGGTCACGAATTCCAGCGTATAGGTATCCGTATTCTTATCGTAAGAACAGGTTATCTTAAACAAATTGCGCTTGCTGATATTACTGCTGCCAATGACCTGATACGGAAATTCATACGCAAACGGACTCTCAATGACCTGCTGTCCTTCCTGCTGCAGCTTAAAGCCAAAATTTCCCCATCCGCTGTCGGTAAACTTTTTATCCGAAGGCAGCGGAATATATGCCTTAACATTCTGCGGATTTCCATCGTTATCTTTCATCACAAAAGAAACGTTGCTCCCGTCAATCTGAATGGAATCGAATTGACCGGCTTCAAACTGCTCGTCATAATCGCCTTTGTTGAACAATCTCCATTCGTCTCCATCCGGTTCACAGATAAAAGTCCCCGCACAGCATCTTTTGCTCATCCCCCATATGCTGTCCGTATAATCATAATACAACTTCAGCTCATATCGGTTCCTGTCCGCATCATAGCGGCATTTTGCTTCGGAAAATTTCGGTTCGTGCAGCTTCCCGTCCTGATCGAGCAGATAAGTCATGTCATAGTTGTAAATGGATACTTCGTCCGCCCCCGGATTTTTAAAGCGATCCGGAAACTGCAGCGAATCAGAGGGTACCGGAAAGAAAATCTGCCCTTTCTTAAATCCGGCATCCGTATACGCCCATAATGTCAGGTTGCCTCCGTCTTTTACCTCAAAATTGAAAGTACTTGTAAAATCATAAACATACTGCTTTCCGGCGTTTATCTCATAATTATCGCTGATTTTCAGATACACGCCTTCCGGCTGGTTTACATAAGGTACCGCCGGAACATAATGGTAAGTACCTGCCGCCGTTTTTTTCGTCTCATAGTTATGATTGTTATATTGATCGCCTCTGTTATTGTAGAAATGCACCCTGACTTTGGTGTTTACATAATTGCTCAGATCGCTCTCCCTGAACAAAAGCACATTTCCGATCTCTCCGATTCCCTCATAAGGCGATTTCTGCTCCGGCCAGAAACTGTTTTCGGGCGAATAATAAATTTTTTCCCATGTTAAGCTGTCTTCACCCGTCCCTTTATACACATTAAAGAATGCTTTGTTCTGGAACACAGCCGAGTTCCATGTGCTCGTAACCGTACCGATCCGGCACGGAATGTCCAGCTGGTTCGGGCTTCCATGTCTCTGCACGGTATAAATGGTTTTCGCATTTACGCCGTCATAATGCGTCTCTCCATCGAGATATGATTCAATTCCGATCTTCGGCGTCTGAACCACACCCGGCATCAGATTGGAATACTCCGGATATTTTGACCCGTTATAAGCGCCTGTTGACGGATTCAGATGACTCGTATATTCCGGCCAGAATGTATTTTCCACATAATTTTTCAGCGTTTCGTATGCCCATCCGCCCGGCTGCTGTGAACTCCAGCTGCCTCCGCTTCCCGACCACGCGCTGAGTACGTTTCTGAGATCGTAATACGCCTGTGTTTTATTATGGTTTTCATCCCGCAGGGCCGGATCCGATAAAATATTGATGATCTGTATGGAAATAAAATACTGCCGGTTCAGGTTTAAAAGCCATGTATCGGGTTTTAGTCTCGCATTCGTGCCTTCCGTCGTATATACCATGACCATATCATCTTCGACCGGCGCATCCTCGCTTTTTTTGACTCTCACGCAGATTAAAAATACCGGATCATCCGAATTAATCCCGACCGCATTGAATAAATTAGGGCCGTTACCGTACAACAGATCGCCGTTCCAGTCAAGGCGGATGCCTTCGTCTTCTTTTATGGTCAGGACAATCGTGCCCGATACAATATCCCTTTGGCCGTTTTTTGTATAAGATCTTTTGGCAGATAACAGCGAGGTCGCCTGAATGATAACCTGGCTGCCGCCTTTGGCATCCGCGCTGATTTTGAAAGACGCGGATTTATGACCGCTGCTTACCAGTTCGACATATTCTTCTCCTGCAAGGATTTTCCATTGATAAGCGGAATATTCGGCTTCATCCGCCACCACGTATTTGTCTTCTGCAGGCAGATTTTCACAGCCGTCGCAGGATACGCCCAGATGACTGCCCCCTACATTCGCATTGACCGTGAAATCCGTTCCGGCGGTAATCTCCTGGTTTCCGCCGTCAAGTGAAAGATTCACATTCTTTGCTCTTTTTATATGGACGGTGACAACGTCTTCCGCATAATTTCCTTTGGAATCTATCGCATTCGTTCTGACAATCACGTCAAAACTTTCGACCGTTTCTCCGGAAGATATTTTAATCGTTCCGCTCCGGTCATCGATAAAAGCTGTTTTCTGTTCTCCGGAAGACGGCTCCGTAACCGGCGTGCTGTCCGATATCCTCCATGTTACGCTCTTATCCATAATATTCTGTCCCGAAAAGAGGGGCGTGGAAAACGTGTATTCCTCACCCGGTTCCAGATAAACAGAATTTTCCCTTGCTTTTAATCCCAGTTCTACAATCTTATCCAGTTGTTCCAGGTCTTTGTCATTAATCTGCACTTTATTACGAATCGTAATATTGTTCGACGTCTGGTATGTCTTATGATCCCTTTCAAATGTCATGGAAACCTGAACAACCCGCTTTTCCTCTACCTGAGACAAGTCAATGCTGAATGCTGTCACACTCTCCGCCAGAACCACCCTTTTGTCAGCATCAAATTTCCCATCCCCGGAAACCGGAACTTCATTATAATAAAGTACAGAGCTCTTTTTATCCCAGACGAACTGATAATGATTCTGGTTGCCTCCGGTGCCCTCTTCTATTTTCATTTCATAAACAGGATTCCCGTTTTCGTCTGTTTTGGGATTTCCTTCTTCGTCTGTCGCCTGTATTTTGTTTCCGTCCGAATCCAGCCTGAATTCTTTTGTTCCATTATACATTGTCAGTATCTTCGTCTGCGGCTCAAATGTAAAATCAGCGTCTTTTTCCGCAAACATACTGCTGCCGGATGTGCCGTCCCCGCGTATTTCCGCCCCTTCATAATTAACGCTGCCTGTTGTATCAATCACCACGTCGGAAATCTGATTCAATGCGAGCTGCGCTTCCTGCTGTAACATGATTTCCGTATTCGCCTTCGCATAGTTTTTCGAACCGATGACAATAAAAGAGCAGACCGCCGCGGTCACGACAGACAAAATCACGATGCCGACCAGAAGTTCTACCAGCGTAAAACCGTTCCGGTCTTTTATGCAGTTTCCTCTTTTCCCCCGCTTATCCATAGCAATCTCCCGCTTTCCTGGCTATTCCAGTTCAATCGTTACCTTTCCGGTCAATTTGGTCAGCGTCAGCTTGTAAGAACGGCTGCCGCCCCTGACATAGATTTCCTCACAAAGAATACAGTCCTCGCTTTTGTTGCTGAAAGAACCGTTTCCCCTGTCAAAAGACAGGTATATGGATTCGCCCTGTTTCAATTCCTGTAAGGCCTCCCCTTCTTTTTTATAAGTAATGGATACTCTGGAATTTCCGATCTTTTCCGCAACAGCGTCTCCCTTTTCATCCACTTTACTGCCTTTCCAGTCGGTATCATTGACATTTTTTATCTGCTGCGTTACATAGATGCAGTCATCTTCGCCGGAACGGCTTATTTGAAGCCTTGCCTCGCTTTTTCCCATCGCAGTCACTTTGGTTTCCGCCAGCGCCTCCTTAATACCGTTTGCACAGGCTTTCGCGCTCGCGCCAAATATGATGGAGATGGAAAAAAGCGCGGTTCCCGATAAAAGAGCCAGAATCACGATGACAACGATCAGTTCCACCAAAGAATAACCTCTGTTATCTTTTTTCATACCAATAGCCATGCCTTTCTCCCGGCCTGCGAGCCCTGGGCCGCTTCTATTTCTTAATCCAGTTCGTGTATCTGACGATTTCTGACAGATCGACATTCAAAACGCCGTTTTCATCCACTTGCGCGCTTCCCGTCACCTCTTCGGACAGAGTCCCGCCGCCATTCACAAAAAAGGAAATCGGTGTTCTCGTTGTCTCTTCCGAAAAAGGTTCGTTCAGCACCGCATAAATTTCCCTTCTGATATCGGTGTTATCATATTTGGTATCATTGATTTTCACACCGTTGTCGATCGTTATCTTTCCCTGTGCGATCACAAGCCCGTTGAAACTCTTACTGATGGTTACATTGCCGCCGGACGCACCGTCCTCTTCTTTGGCAATCGCCACAACAAGCCGGACGTCCGAATCTTTCACGACATAATCTTTGTTCGTCAGCACCGCTTTGATTTCCCTTGTTCCGTTCTTTACCGTAACCGTAATCGTTCCGCCGTTACCCTCCGGCCCTTTCAGATAATTACGCAGTTCTTTTTCATCGATAATACTGTTGAACACATTCTGGTCCGGCTGAAGTCCTGAAGCCTCCGTCGTCAGATTTGTCGTTAATGCGGTATAGGTCTTCTCGTACTCCTTTGCCTGATTCATGACTTCTTCTTCGGCTTTCGCATTTTCCATCGAAGATACATTATCCGAGATTTCCGGATATCCTTCCGCTTCCGGCTCTTCCGGCGTTTCGGGTTCTCCTTCCCCGTCCTCTCCCTCTCCGGGAACCGGCTGCTGCAGACCCGTCAAAAGAGTAACCTCTCCATTTGCGGTAATGCTGCCGGAGGGAACCACCGACACAAGGCTGTTTCCTAAAATCGTATACTGTGTATTCGGCGATTCGTAATCACCCAATATAATGCCGCCGGAAGCATATTTTCCGAAGTATTTGTCGATCGCTTCTTTATTGGTATTAAAATTGTAATACTGTACAAAATATTCCGCAGCTTTTTCCTTTTCCAAAACAAGATAGTAATAAAGCAGCGTTTTATTCTCGCTGTCCGCACTGTTATACTGCGTATAGACTTTGCGGAAATCGTTCCCGCCTACGCCAAAATCGCTCAATGTACGGTTTCCCAGTTTATAAACCGGCTTATTTACATCGACCTCCTGAAACGCTTCCCCATACTGCTCTTTATAACGTTCCATCGAAGAAGCCGTTTCCCCGTTCAGGGGATTCTGGCCGATCATCGTCTTCCCGTCCAGCGTACCGATACATTCCGCAGGTACCAGATATGCAATCTGATTCCCTTTTACCGCGATGGATTCCCCCATTAATACGGGCTGCTTCGAATCCGTCTCCGGCAGAATACTGCTTCCTCCAAGAGATTTCTGGCCGATATACGCACGTCCGGCCAGTAAAAATTTGGTCACTTCGCGTAAGTCTACCGTGGCATTTTTACCGTTAATCAAAATTGCGCTGCTCTCTCCCGCCTTAATTTCTTCCGTACCCGAAAGATGGGAAATTCCATATCCGTAATATTCTTTCATCAGAGTCGCTTTACTTCCCGTACCGGAAAGTATCAGATCGTCCGCAACATAAGTCTTGCTGTCAAGTTTCAACGTGCCGCTGTCCACATGCAGATTGTCCGCATATACTTCCGGGACGAGTCTGGATTTATCGTTTCCCGACATCCCGCTGTTCACAATAAGGGAAGCGGAAGGGCCTTCTACGGAAATATCCCCTTTGGAGATCACATACCGGGCATTTTCCACCGTCAGCGAACTTCCCGGCTCAACGATAAGTCCTCCCGCTTTGCTGTCTTTCTCCACTCCCGCATAAATGCCGCCGTAAACAACGGAAGTTCCGCTGTTCCTGACAGCCGTAACCCCCGTATTTCCAATCAGCGCATAGTCATATAACGAATCTATCGACGGATTCTGGAAAAAAACAAGTTCCGGCACATCGATGCAGATATCCGTATTAATGATCGAGACATATCCCTTATCGTCGGTGAAAACAACCCTGACATTGCGCAGAATGAGCGTGGAATTGTTGACGATTTCCATAATATTGTCATCTCGGGTTTCATCGTCAGTCCCCTCCCATTCTGTTTTATTCTCCACATTCTGCATGTACAAATCCGTATCGATAAATCCGCGCAGCTTCTCCCTGTCATAGTAATACGTCCGGAGCGTCGAGGGGTCAACCGGCCCCGGCGGAACCGGTCCGGAAGAATCCGCGGCTTTCAGGCTCCCGATCAAAACAGACAGATAGTGCGTTGTAAAACGGCTGGAACGGTCTTTTTCTCCCTCCACCACGGTATCCTGTGTGCCATTCGGATTCCAGTTCTGCATCACTTCCTGATAGCTGAGTGTAATCGCCGCCGACGCTTCATGCTGTAAACCGGCTACGATCTGTTCCATTACCGTTTCCGCCGAGTAAAAACTCTTTTTATTCCTGATATCGCTTATTTTTATCATATAATTCATATATGCCGACCATAAAATAGCGCTTACCAGGATTCCGATCAACGCCATCGCAATGATCACAATCACGATTGCGGAACCGCTGTCGTCATTTCGGAATCGTTTATTCAGTTTTTCCGTTTTTCCATGTCCATCCGTTTTTCTTTTCATCAATTATTTTTACTTCCTTTTATGACGATCATCGGCCGACAGTCTTCAAAATCTTTTTTTCCTGCCCCTGCTTTGTAAATACAGATTTCGACATCATAAATAACTTCTGTTATTTTATCATCTTCCATCTGCGAAAGGCCCAGGACTTTCTTGAAACCTATAATCCCCGCTTTCTGGCCGGCCACCGGTATCATCTGGTCTTCCATTTTGTCCCGGTCTGTCGCCAGTTTACCATCGTTTGGCGAACTTCCGCCGCTGCTCCCAAATGCCGGGCCGACCAGATTGGTTCCCAGATTCGTCCGGATTGTCAGTTCTGCGGTACCCGTTCCCTTTACTGCCGGCGCATATTTTTCTTCCGCTATTTTAAGCTGCTGCTCCGGCAGGCTTGCGGCCGTAACGCTGTCGACCTGTTTCACGATATAGATTGTGAAAGGGAGGCCCGTTTTATTGTTAATGACGATGTTATCCTTGATTTTATTTTCAGGCAGAACTCCCGGACTTCCGGCCGCCGTTCCCCGTTCCGCATATAACGGATAATAAAAAAGATAAATATTTCCGCCTTCCGGAATCTTTTCCCCGCAGGGAACCGCACCGGTTGGAAAATCGCCTGTAATCTGGACCGGGCAGGGCGCTCCGTTGTAAGTACAATCATAAGCATACTGAACGGACACTTTGCAGCAGCGGTTTCCCTCCGCGTCCACCCCGTCGTTTTCCATTGACAGCGTTATCGTCCGTGTGACTTTTCCGCCCTGATCCGCAAAAGTCCGGAACGTAAAAGGCTTTCCGGCCAGTTCGTCTTCGCTGTCCTCCAAATCCCATGCCTTCTTCACCGCTTCGGCCGCCGATAAATCCTGTCCGGCCGACTGTACATAGATCCCGTCTTTTCCTGTTTTTCCCTTGATGATGCTGGAAGGAGACGTAATATCCGCATTATTGAATGCGTTATCGTGATTCGCCGGCGGATTTCCATGCGCATCTTTTTCATATCCGACCGCATCTATCCGTATCAGCGCATCATACTCGCTCCCCTGCAGCCGCACGCCTTCCATTGTAAAATAATAAATCCCCGGCGGCACCTCATCTTTTGGCACATGCCGGTATTCTATATCTTCATCTTCATTGCCTGTAACCGACTTTTCAAAATAATCTTCCTTGATGCTTCCATGAATCAGACGGGCATCAATCACATAAAACCCATCCGCCGGCTCGTTGAACTGCGCCTGAAGCTCTTCTATATCGTAAGCTTTCAGCCCTTCCATAATATCCTGTGCAACCGTCGTCGCCCGCTGCACCTGCTTTGCTTTTCCGTTCATCCGCGCAGAAGTCACAAACCCATGCAGCATCGGAACGACGATAATCGCGAGAATAATGACCGCAATCAATAATTCTACCAGTGAAAATCCGGCATCTTTATTCCGTTGTTGGAAATTGCCATTCTTTTTTTCCATGTCCGTTTCCCGCCTGTCTGCCATTCCGTTTCCAGGCATACCCTGCATCGCCCGTTTCATTTCCTGTTCCGGTGAAGACACCGGTATTATTCTTCCGCGTTCCCGGCGCCGTCTTCTTCGTTCCCGACACCGTCTTCCGGTGCCATAGCTTCCACTTCCGGCAGCCCTGCCTCACCATGAATTTGAATCGTACCGAAAATATTGTCGGTTCCCAACAGAACGGACGAAAAATCCGGCTGTACATATTCTTTGCCGGTCTGATACGGCGCAAGATACATGTTTAACGTCGTTGAACCGACCAGCTGTCCGGTAGAATCATCAAAGGTAACCGTCAGCGTTTCGATCGCCATCCGGTTGGGCTGGTCCACGATGTGCCGGATGCTTCTTTTGAGTCCTTCGTAGGAAACACCATAATTAAAGGTCGCCCGCCTGTTATAAAGCCAGTCGATTTCCTCCTCCGCGGAATCCTCCGCCGCCGTCATGGCATCATCTCCGTCCAACGGCTCGTCTCCAACGCCGAGAACGTCGTTCTCGCCCAGATCATAGGTATAGTCATGCTCCTCTCCGGGCGCCACAAATTCTTCAAAACGCACCGGAACGAGCTGTTCGATATTGACGTTCTCCACCACCATCGGAGAGACCAGTTCCTGATTGATCGCCATCAGAATTACGTCTTCCGCCTTGACATTTACCGGAAATACCCGATAAATATCTTCGATCTCTTTTACCATTTTTTCCATCTCTGTCAGATAGGTTTCCTTATTATTGGTTTTTATCGTCAAATCCGTGATCTGCTGCCTTAACTGCAGATTTTCCGCCTTCATTTCTTCCACTCTTTCCTGTGCCGGCAAAAAAACCCAGTAGAGCGTTACGCCGAAAAACAAGATCCCGATAAAACCGACCAATAATAAAATATCTCTCTTCGATACCTTCATTCCGCTGTCCTCCGTTTTCTGCCGGTCTTACTGAGCCGCATTCCGGTTTTCGTTCTCCGCCGCGTCCGCGCCCTCTTCCGCACTCTCCGTTCCCTCTTCCACGGTTTCCTCTTCATGCTGAATCGGTGCATAAAGCGCCGCCGCCGTAAAGCTGACGGCAATGCTGTTATTCTCCTCATCAACCTCTTCCGTTACCGACGTTACCGTTACGCTTTCCGGAAGCAGGCTCTCAAAAGTCCGCAGCTGTTCGATGGCCGCCGCCGCTTCGCCTTTCGTGCTGACATTCATCGTAATGGTTACCTGGCTTCTGTCGGAGGTAAAAGCCGTCACGTTGACATCCGAAGGCAGTTTCTGTTCCAGTTCCAGCATAAACTCATACAGTTCATCGTTCCGGCTCTCCGTTATTTCATACATCGCCTTTACTTTCAGATATTCCGCCTGCACATCCACATAATCGTTATAAACATCTATAATCGGCTTCAACTCCTCGACCTGATGTTTCAAATCCACATTTTCTTTTTCCACCTCCAGATAGGTCAGGATGGAAAAAGCCGTCATGCCGGCGGCGGACAGAATGCCGAGTACGAACAGCGCCCATGCAAAAACCGTCCCGCCCCGGCTGACGCCGCCTCCCGAAGACGCGCCGCCTTTTCCGGGCGTTTTTCGCCTGCCCTTGTTCCTGTCTTCACGAAGCTTAAAGTTCACCGGCTCCATAACCGCGCCGATGCAGGACAGATATTCGCCAAAAAAACCGTCCTTAAAATATTTTTCCAGATTCAGCCCTTCGACCTTCCGGATCACCGAAACCGGATAGTTGATTTCCTTCTGCATCAGCTCGTCCATGCCGAGAAAGTTCGCACCGACTCCCGTAATATGTACCGTGTCGATGACCGCCGGATTTCTGGAAATATAATAATCGATAACCCTGACAATGCCGCCCACCATAGGCACAAGCGCTTCCGTCACATGCCGCCTTGCCGCATCTTCCCTGGAAAGGGCCGCCGCATCGCGTTCCTCATTGTCCGCTTCCAGATCGATACACCGGTTCTGCTCCACGATCTGAATCGCCTGCCGGATATTCCGCACCGTTCCCCAAGCCGTACTGTCGCCGACAACCTGCAGGGCCTCATCCACACCATAGGCAACATTTCTTGTAAAAGCGATTTTCCGGTCCTTAATAACCATGATCAGCGTGGAACGTTCATCGATCTTCGCAATCAGATGCGTCCCCGTCGTACATTCTTTTTTTACAATCTGAAAAAGGCTGTTGCCGGCGTAATCAATGGCCGCCACATCCAGACGAAGGGCCGCCGCCAGATCATAGTATCCTTTCAGGAGGGCCGCCGGAACCGCAAGCACCATCAGTTTATACTGTTGACTGCCTTTGTCCTCTCCTATCGTTTCAAGAATCGTATAAGCCAGTTCATGCTGACTTAAATCCATCGGAAAATATTCGGAAGCCTTCGCCCTTACCACATCGCCGATACGGTTTGCCTTGACAAACGGAATCGTCACTTCACGATTGGCGATTTTGCCGGAGCTGATGGAAAAAATAACCTGTTTCGCCTTGATCTTATGTTCACGCATACCACCCCGCAACCCTTCCAGATAATGGGTGTCATGCTGAAGTGCGCCGTCGTTTACGACGCCGTCCAGTGTCGGAACGGTAAAACTTTTGTATACTTTCGGGGTTTTTGCTTTATAATCCAGTTCACAGACTCTTGTCAATGAATAACCAATCTCAATACTCAGCACTCTGCCAGCCATGAATTGGGTTCCTCCTTAAAAGTTATTCGCAGCACCAAAATACAAATTGACAAAATCGTCTGTAAACAGCCGTTTTGTCACCTTGTATTTTGGCATTGCGCCTAAAGAAAATGCAAATACCACTCTATCATTGAATTCCCCCACAACATTGCAAGAAAAACACCCGCAGAAAGATATGGGCCCATCGCGAGCACATGGCCTTCACCGCTTACTTTCATCCTGATAACATGAATGACAGCGCCAAGAACGCATCCGATGAAAAAAGCCAGTATGATCAGTTTCCAGCCAAGCACAAGCCCGCAGACTGCCATCAGCTTTACATCACCGCCCCCGATGCCTCTTCCTTTTGTTGCGTAATAGAGAATTGTAAGAAATACACTGACAGAACAGAAGCCGATCAGATATGACAACCAGCCGGAAAGGTCTGTTACAACTTTGATCAGCCCTATTGTCAGTATAAAGATATTGATTCCGACAGGAATCTCATATGTCCTGAAGTCGATCACACTCAGGGTTATCAGCGCTGACGTCAGCAAACAGTAGAGTAGGGATTCTACGTTTATGCCGTTTACCAGCACAACTGTTACATATAAAATGCCGTTTGCCGCCTCCACGGCCGGATACTGGACGGAGAGCGCGGCCTTGCATTTCCGGCATCTGCCCCGCAGGGCAAAATAGCTGAAAAGCGGCACTAAATCGTGCCACTTCAGCTGATACCCACAGTTCATACAGTGAGACCTTACCCTGACAATATCTTCTTTCTTCGGAATCCTGTAAATGCAGACGTTCACAAAGCTGCCGATGACGATTCCGAAAAGAAATATGGTTGTGTAGAAAAGTATTGTCCAGAGCATAGTATGTTTGTTCCTTTGATGTTATGGTTTTTGTGACTGCAGGGTTAGTCGGGGAATAAACTTAAAACACTTTTATGGTGCTGGTGCTGCATTAATTGTTCCGCTGGTATTAATAGTAGAAGCTGCATCAGCTGTAACCGTCCATACATTATTGTTAAACTCCAGACTCAAATCAAGTACCGCATCGGTATATGCCGTAGACTGATATGCAGCGCCGTCTATCGCCGCCTGATCTAAAAATCCATTTGCTGTCAATATTGCTTCTAATGGATCACTTACAGTAATTTCTTCATCACCTCTTGCCTTTGTTATACTATAAGTATCTGTTGATGTGAGGTCAATTTCCGGATCCGCGGCTATAACCTGCATAACATTGATAAACTCTACTGTGGTCTGCGTATCCGCGGCTATTCTGCTTCTTTCAACATATCTTAGATACTGCGGAGCCAGAACCGCTACCAAAACAACCATGATGGCAATCACGATGATTAACTCCACTAAGGAAAAACCTTTGTTGTTCATTTTCTTTTCCATTTCCCATTCTCCTTTTCCCATAATTTATTCCATCTTTTTATATCTTAAACATGACTGCCCCCTACTCGCCAGCCATATTTAATTCAGAATCACAGACGATCCAATGCTTCGTACATCTTCATCATCGGCGCCATAACAGCGGCAATCAGCCCTCCGACTATGACTGCCAGCACGATGATCATCATTGGTTCCAGCACCGCCATCAGGGACTGCACGGCGAGTTCCACTTCTTCCTCGTAATAATCCGCAAGCCTGTTCAGCATTTCTTCGGTGGAACCGGCTTCTTCACCGATACGGACCATATAGTAGACCATCGGAGGAAAAAGCCCGCAGCTTTGCAAAGGCTGTGAGAGCGGCACACCGATCATGATCTGTTCCATCGCCTCCTGTAATGCTTCTCTGAACCAGATATTCGTCATTGTATTTGCCACAATTCCCACCGCCTCGTTGAGCGGCACGCCGGCCGTCAGCAGAGTGCTCAGCGTTCTTGCCATCATCGCCGACGCGTTTTTGACAATCAGATTCCTGACAGCCGGAATCTTCAGCTGTAACCTGCCAAACAAATGCTTTCCGCCATATGTTTTTGCATAAGCTTTTACAGCCAATATGATCGCAATAATCACAGGTATATGAATGAACCAGTATGCTTTCACAAAATCGCTCATGGTAATAACCGCAATCGTGATTGCCGGCAGCTCTGTATTCAATTCCTGAAACATTTCCGTATAAGACGGGACAACGACCACCAGCATTACAATAACGACCGCTACCGCCACAATCATAACAATGGTCGGATAAATCATCGCCTTTTTTACCAGCGCTTTGGTTTTTGCGGCTTTCTCGAACTGAATCGCCATACGCTCCATGGAAATTTCCAGACTACCGGAAGCTTCCCCGGCCCTCGTCATCTGAATCAGCAGTTCCGGAAAAACCGTCGGATGTTTCGCGAGGGAATCGGCAAACGCTTCACCCTTTTCCACATCGGCCCGGACACTCAGAAGCGCTTTCTGCATCTTCTTATTTTCCGTCGCCTCCGCAAGCATACGAAGCGCTTCAATAATGGTAACACCCGCACGGATGATGCTGGCGAACTGACGGCAGAACACCGATAAATCTCTGGCTGACGGCTTTCCGCCGAGATCAATGCTGATGTCCCTGGTCAGAACGTTCTGTTCCGTCATTTCCAAAACGATCAAGCCCTGTGCCTTCAGCTCTCTGAGCGCCTGTTCTTCGCTGTCGGCCTCCCTGCTGCCCTTTATCTCTTTCCCGCTTTTATCAATGGCTACAAATCCCCACGCCGCCATGACCGGACCTCCGTCATCTTTTTTCTGTCGTTTCTATACTAATTTATGTCATAAATTTACATTTCATTTAGTACTTATGTACAGCTCTGATTATACTCTTTTCGTCAGGATTTTACAAGGTACCGCAAGCTGCCATTTTCCGTCATATCAACCAAAGTTTGTTTTCATTTTTGTGTAACTTTTCGTTCCCCGTATTCGTATCACTTGTTATCCCTGGTCGAATTGCACAAATATGAAAATGATTTATATTTTAGGCAAATGTTTTATATGTTTTTTCGTTTTCCTGTTTCCCGCTGATCGGCGCTCTTTCCGTAGAGCGTAAAACCATATCTTCCAATTCGTTTCGTCGTATTTTTTCATTAAAAACTCTGACTTGCTTCAGCCTGATTTGTAATCAGCTCTTATTACGGCATATCTGCTAACCGCAATTTACTATGGTTTCGTGTTTTGACAAACAGGGCACAAAAGAGGAGAATAATCATCCATAATGATTACTCTCCCCCTTGATTCAGTCTGAAAAATTCAATTCCATTTGACGCGGTTCATTTACAGGTCAAACGACACCTTAATCATTTCGCTGACGGACGTTATGCCCGAAAGCACATATTCCGCAGCGCTCATGCGGAGAGTATGCATGCCCTCTTCCAGCGCTTTTTTCTTAATGGCTTCCACATCTCCGTTTTTGCTGATAATTCTTTTTAAAGGCTGTGTCACTTCCATAATTTCATAAACACCGATTCTTCCCCGGAATCCCGTGCCGTCACATTTCGGACAGCCGCAGGGAGCATAAATGGTAATGTCTTCATCCGGCGCCCTGTTCAGAAGTTCCAGTTCTTCCGCGTTCGCTTTCCCGGCCTTCCTGCATTCCGGACAAAGACGACGCACAAGACGCTGTGCAATAACGCCGATCGTGGAATCCGCAATCAAATAAGGTTCGATACCCATATCCACCAGACGGGTAATGGTGCTTGCCGCGGAATTGGTATGCAGCGTGGACACGACCAGATGTCCTGTGATGGAAGCCTGTACGGCAATGCTCGCGGTCTCCTGATCGCGTATCTCACCGATCATGATAATATCGGGATCCTGGCGGAGAATCGAGCGGAGCGCATTGGCAAACGTCAGATCGGCTTTGGGATTGACCTGCACCTGGTTAATGCCGTCAATATTGGCTTCGACGGGGTCTTCTACCGTAATAATATTCACGTTTTCTCTGTTCAGTTCGCTGAGCGCCGTATACAGGGTCGTAGATTTACCGCTTCCGGTCGGCCCTGTGACAAGAAGAATACCATGCGGATTTTGTAAAATATGGTTGAACTTCTTCATATCGGCAGGTCCAAGACCAAGCTGGCTCTTTTCTCTTGTCAGCGCGTTCTTGGACGTCAGTCTCATAACGACTTTTTCACCGTATACGGTGGGCAGGATAGACACACGGATATCATATTCATGCCGGTCTACGATCTGTGTAATGCGCCCGTCCTGCGGTTTTCTTTTCTCGGAAATGTCCATGCCGCCGATAATTTTGATACGCGCTACCATAGCGGGAAGCAGTCTGATATTGTAAGAAGCTTTCTCGTATAACGCGCCGTCAATCCTGTAACGAATGCGCACCTGGCGTTCCATCGGCTCAATATGAATATCGGAAGAACGCTGTCTGACCGCCTGATCTATCATATTTTTTACAAGCTGTACAATCGGGGAATTATTGACATCCTCGCTGTACATATTTTCCTGTTCCGCAAACTGGCTTTCTTTTTCCTTCGTGTATTCTTCCAGCGCGGAATCCACTTCCGCCTGTCCGTAATATTTATCCAGGGCAAGCATAATGCTTCCAGTCGTGGATACGACCGGCTCCACCTGTAAATTGGTTATGATGGTGATATCGTCCATTGCCGTCATATCCATCGGATCCGCCATCGCCATACGGAGAATGTTCATGCTTTCTTTCGAATATTCGAAAGGAAGAATTTTATATTTCTTCAAAATATTGGCCGGAACAAGGGCAAGGATCTCCTCCGATATCGTCACATTCTGCAAATCGATGACATCCAGATTCAGCTGACTGCTCAGCGCATTGACAATATTCTCTTCCGTTACAAAGCCTTCGTCCACCAGTGTTTCTCCGAGTTTCCGGCCGCTTCCTTTCTGTAATTCCAGGCCCTTTTGCAGCTGTTCTTCCGAAATAATGCCGCTGCTTACCAAAACATCGCCAAGCCGCAATTTTTTTCTGCTGTTATCCATAAAACGTTTACCTCTTCTGTCCCATGCTATATTTGGAAAATTCTTTTATCATTTATTCTACACTTTTTAGAAATAATAGGCAAGCACCGGACATTCTTTTGCACATGGCTTTAGGGGCGGGTTTCTGTCATGACTCCCGTACAAAATAACTGTTGCCGATCTGCCTTACATATCCTGTCAGACTCAGTCTTACGAGTTGATTCATCAGTTCCGCCGCCGGGATTTCTTTCCCACATTTCAATAACATTCGTTCTTTTATTGTTTCCAGCGACTGCGGCACATCTTCCAGATTTTGCAGCAAATCCATCTGCAATTCGGATAATAGCCCCTTTCCATCCGCATTGCCGCCGGTCTTTTGTCCGGTAAGGCTGTGAATCAGGTCTTCCGCGGAAATAACGGTATTCGCGCCCTGCTGAAGCAGCCGGTTACAGCCTTCGCTCAAAGCATCCGTAATCCGGCCGGGCAGCGCATATACTTCTTTTCCCTGCTCTAACGCCATATCGACGGTAATGAGCGTGCCGCTTCTGTTTTTGGCCTCGATGACGAGAAGTGCGTCCGAAAAACCGCTGATAATACGGTTGCGGGGAGGAAAAAGGCTGTTCCGCGGAGCCGTTCCGGGCGGATATTCCGAGCAGACACCGCCCTGTTCGCAGAGCCTTTCAAACAACTCCTTATTTTCCGCCGGATAACAGATATCCACACCGCACCCAAGCACTCCCAGCGAATAACCGCCCGTATAAAGCGCCGCGCTCTGGCCGATTCCGTCGATTCCTCTCGCCATGCCGCTGATAACCTGTATGCCCGCCATCGCCAGCGCGCTTCCAAAGTATTGTGCCATCTGCCTTCCGTATTCGGAACAGCCTCTTGCGCCGATCATCGCAACGGCCGGACGCTCTTCCGCCGGAAGCCTGCCCCTGAAATATATGCCGTACGGTGCGTCCGGAATCCGGATAAGACGTTTTGGATAAGCCGCACTTCCAAAACAGGCGAAACGGATTCCCCGCTTTCCCAACGCTGCATAGGCTTCGTCGATATTCCAGTTTCGCCTTGATTCGGTTATCCGCTGCGCCAGCTTCTTCTTCCCCGGCAAAACGGATAACAGGCTTTCCAGTTCCCGTTCCTCCGCATGATACACAGCTTCCGGCGATTCCTTTTCCGAAAGCAGGTGCCGGATTGTTCCGCGCCCCACCCCCGGCACGTTATAGAGCCAGTGAGCATAGGAAAGCTGCTGTCTGTCTTTGTCCGTATCCGCTCCTGCTGCCGGCGTTTCTTCCGTTTTCATCCCTTCCATATTTCCTCCTTTCCGTTTCTCCCATCATCATGTTTCTCCGGTATTGTTTTATCCGTCGTCCTTCTTTTCCCGTTTCATCTTATCCTTCGTTCTTCTTTTTCCGTCTCATTTTATCCGTTATCTTCCTTTTCCCGTTTTATTTTATCCGTCATTCTTCTTTTTCCGTCTCATTTTATCCGTTGTCTTCCTTTTCCCGTTTCATCTTACCCTTCGTTCTTCTTTTTCCGTCTCATTTTATCCGTTATCTTCCTTTTCCCGTTTCATCTTATCCGTCATCCCCCTTTTCCGGTTCCGCTTCCTCCGTGATCGGCGGTCCTGTACATAAGCGCCTCCATCAGATGTGCTTCCTGAATTTCTTTGTTTCCCGCCAGATCGGCGATTGTACGCGCCACTTTCAAAAGCCGGTGATAACTTCTTGCAGTCAGTTTCCACTTTTGAAAAATCTGTTCCATCAGCCTCTTTTCAGCCTGCGGCAAGGCGCAGTATTTCCGGATCTCTTTCGCCCCCATATCGGTATTGAACCGCAGGCGGGTCCCGGCAAAGCGCTTCTGCTGAATGCGTCTCGCTTCCATTACGCGGTTCCTTATCTGCTCGCTGCTTTCCTGCATAACAGGCGTTGTCAAATCCGTTACCGCCACGGAAGCAGCCTCCACGCGGATATCGATTCTGTCCAAAACCGGTCCGGATATGCGTTCCTGATAGCGGCGCACTTCATAGGGCGTACAGCTGCATCTTTGCATATCCGGATAATAACCGCATGGGCAGGGATTCATGGCGCCTGCCATCATGAAATCGGCCGGATAAATATAATTTCCCGTACTCCGCGCCAGTTGAATCTGTCTGTCTTCCAAAGGCTGACGCAGAATATCCAGCGTTTCCCGTTTAAATTCCGGCATCTCATCCAGGAACAGAATGCCGCGGTGGGCAAGCGTGACAATGCCCGGCACCGGTATCTTCCCGCCTCCCGCAAGGGCCCGGCCGGTCATGGTATGATGGGGCGCCAGGAAAGGCCGCTCCGTCATCAGCACGTCTTCCGGCGAAAGCAAGCCGGCTATGCTGTAAATTGCGGTAACTTCCATGCTTTCCTCCAGAGAAAGCGGCGGCAGAATCGTGGGCAGGCGTCTGGCAATCATCGTCTTGCCGGAACCGGGCGGCCCGACGATCAACAGATGATGAAATCCCGCGGCCGCTATTTCCGCCGCCCTTTTCACAGTCTGCTGGCCGTTCACATCCGCAAAATCCAGAGAAACACCATTCTTTTTCCTATCGAAAAGGGTGCCCACGTCGATTTTGGCCGGTGCTATCAGTTTTCCGCGCCTTTCCTTTTCCGCCTGCAAATAAGCAAGCGTCTCCTGAAGGCTGGCAACGCCTATGACTTCCATCTCCTGCACCACGGCGCCTTCCGCCGCGTTTTCTTTTGGTAAAATACAGCAGGAAATCCCCTGTTTCCCGGCCTCCCTGACGATCGGAAGCACGCCTTTTACCGGCTTCACTTCTCCGTTTAAGCCGAGTTCGCCGATAATCAGCATATCCGCAGTATTTTCAGGCGGTAAATGCCGGAGCGCCGTCAGTATCCCGATGGCAACGGGCAGATCGAGCAGCGAGCCTTCTTTTCGCAGATCTGCCGGGGAAAGGTTTACATTGATACACATCGACGGAAGCGGGATTCCGGCATTTTTCAGCGCAACCTTTACCCGCTCTCTCGCCTCCTTTACCTCCGAATTGGGAAGCCCCACCATCTGAAAACAGGGCAGGCCTTTGGAAACATCCACTTCCACATGAATCAGCTGGCTTCTGATTCCGTGAATCGTGCCTGATGTAATTGAAGCAAACAACAAGCTTTCCTCCTTTGCGTAAAAAACAGCACTGACTTTCCGTCATGCCCGTTAATTTAAATTACTATTGTTATTGAATCATTCTGAATGCTGCGGCGATCTGCCTGGATTCATAGTCAGAATATTGAGAATGGGGCTTACTGCTGCGGACTGTCCGCTACAATACCCCGTAATGATATTCTTATCATAATGAAAAAAGAAAAAGCTGTCAAGAAAAAAATTGCACGATACCGGCATCGGGTAACGCGGTATCATGCAAAACAAATAAACTGCCTATATAATTTTATTCTGCATCCCATCCGGGTCCTGGGCAAACTGTATCGCCATTTCCCGTTCTATCCTTCCTTCATAGAAAAGCTGGGTGATGCTCTCATCCATCGTAATCATACCCAGTTTGCGGTTTGTCTGCATAACGGATACGAGCTGATGGGATTTTCCTTCGCGAATCAGGTTGCGGACCGCATGATTCGCGTGCATGACTTCAAAAGCCGCCACACGGCCTCTTCCGTCCAGCGTCGGAATCAGCTGCTGGGAAATAACCGCTTCCAGAACATTCGCAAACTGCACCCGGATCTGCTGCTGCTGATGCGGCGGGAATACATCGATTACACGGTCTACCGTACTGGCAGCGCCGATCGTATGCAGGGTGGACAAGACAAGATGTCCCGTTTCCGCCGCTGTAATAGCGACACTGATCGTCTCGAAATCACGCATCTCACCGACCAGAATAACATCCGGATCTTCGCGCAGCGCGGCGCGCAGCGCATTGGCATAGCTCTGGGAGTCCAGACCGATCTCCCGCTGGTTTACCATCGCCATTTTGTGCTGATGAAGATACTCGATGGGATCTTCCAGCGTAATGACATGGGCGTCCCTGTTGTTATTGATTTTATCGATAATGGCGGCAAGCGTCGTCGATTTACCGCTTCCGGTGGGCCCCGTGACGAGAATCAGCCCTCGTTTTCTTTCATACAGGTTTATGACGGATTCGGGGACGCCGAGAGATTCGGGCGAAGGAACTTTGGTACCGACGAGGCGGAGCGCCAGCGCAACGGAACCTCTCTGCTTATAGGCATTGACACGGTATCGGCCAAGTTCGGGAATCGAAAAAGACATATCGAATTCCCCCCGCTCTTCGAATCTTTCCCGCTGCGGATCCGACATGATTTCCAGTAAAACGCTCAGCGTATCCGCAGGCATCATCCTGGGATAGTTCATCGTAATCAGATTGCCGTTCACGCGCATTTTGGGCGGTATCCCGACGGTTATATGTACATCCGATGCGCCTGCCTCCTTAGCTGTCCTCATAATTTCCTCGATTGTTGGCATTTGATAAACCCTTCTTCCTTATTCTGTCTCCTACATCATGCCGGGAATATACTCTTCTTCCGCATCCTCTCCCTGACCGGCCTCTACATAATCCGGTTCTTCGATTTCGATACCCTGTCTTTTCAATAGTTCCCTGTTCATCACATGGCGGTTATCCATTGTCTTCATGATATCCACAATCTCTATACGCCCATCATACACGCGGTTTCCCAGATCAATGATCCGGTTATCATTAAACGTCAGAATAAGCGGTTTCAAAATATTTCTCTCATTTTCCACCAGCACAAGCCCTTTTGCACCCGTGTTCAGTTCCACACTGACGCCGGGCACAAGCAGATTGATGGAGTTGCTCAGGGCATTCACCACTTTTTCGTCAAAATACAGGGGATTCCTCAAAAAATGCTTAAAGGCCGCTATTTCGGACTGGCGCTCCCGGTCGAGCTGTACCGCCGTTATCGTATCAAAAGCTTCCGCCACGGACAGGATTTTTGCGCCCGTAATCATTTTGCTCATGTCCGTTTTCCGGCCTCTTTGCAGATTATCCAGATTGTTCTGTGCCTGCATGCAGATACGTTTAATATTGGGATTGTTCGAAAATACATGCTCGATTTTACTGAAGCCTGCGACTTCCGCATTCCGCATCTGATCTCTTTCCGCTTCTGTCCAGGTATCTGACAGCATCAGGTTCTTAGGCGCCGACAGCTTGCCGATATCATGGACAATAGCCGCAGTCACCGCATCGAGCTGTTCCGATGCGGGCACCTTCATCGTGTGCGCTATCATGGCGCACAGTATGGCAACATTCAGGGAATGTTTATAAAAATAGTCTTCTTTGCTCCGGAGATTCTGCATAAAATTAATCTTCCGGTCCAGGTGTCCGTAACTTTTAATGATACTGGCCGTAATCGTCTGTATCTTGGAATACCGTGAAGTCTGTATGATGCGTTCCAGTTCTTCCTGAATGGAAAAAACGCAGATCGTCTGAAATCTCTCAAATTCAATATCGTCCCTGGTCATCGGCGGAACCGGTTCCGCCGGTTCCAGCACGAACGCACCCAGCAGGCCGAAATTTTTGATGCTGTTCATTCCCTGCGCCGTCAGTTTCGAGTTTCTTTCATAAAGCAGAACGCCGTTTTTATTATAAATGGGGCGGGCCAGCCGCATTCCAGTCTTTAAATCATCCCTTTTAACAAAGATCATATGATTTTATCCCCCCTGTTCTAATTATCCAAAGCCTTCCCTCAGCTTTTCCAGCGCCCTTTTCTCAATCCTGGAAACATAACTTCTGGAAATTCCCAGATTTCTCCCGATTTCCCGCTGTGTCACTTCCTCATCATCCACCAGGCCGTAACGAAGCTTCAGTATTTCTTTTTCCCGCTCATCCAGCTTTTCTTCCAGAAGCCCGGACAGGCGTTTTAAATGTTCCTTCACTTCCATCTGCTCTATCACATCGGACTGTTCCTGCTCTATAATATCCAGCAGGCTGATTTCGTTGCCTTCTCTGTCCGTTCCGATCGGCTCATAAAGCGATACTTCCCTGGAAGTTTTCTTTTTCGCCCGCAGCAGCATCAGCAGTTCATTGTCAATACATCTTGACGCATAGGTGCTGAGCTTTCCTTTTCCCGCATCAAAAGAATCTATCGCCTTGATCAGCCCGATTGTTCCCGTCGAAATCAAATCTTCCATGTCTTCATCAACATTCTGATATTTCTTGGCGATATGCGCTACCAGACGAAGGTTCCGTTCAACCAGTATTTCTTTGGCGGTCTGCCTCTGCCGGCTGTTCCCTTCCTTCAGCTGGCAAAGATATGCGGCTTCTTCTTTCGCCGTCAGCGGTTGCTTAAATGTTTTCAAAAGAAGCCCCCAAAGTTCATTTATTCTATTCTATGACTTCGGGACAGTTCGAGTGCCTTTCCACCAAATAAAAGTGTCCTATTTTGATATTCTGTTCAAATATATTATACAAATTAATTGTGCAAAGTTCAATATCCATTATCCAAAAAGGAACTTTGCCATAACATAATTACTAATATCCGTTCCATAAGGAGTCAAACGGACAGCATCTTCCACAATCAAAAGGCCGTCACGCCGCAGTTCTTCAAGAATTTCTCCATATACCGCTTCTATCGGAAGCCCGAACTTCTCCTGAAAATCCTGTTTTCTGACGCCTCTTGTCAGACGCAGCCCAAGAAACATAAATTCTTCCATCTGTTCCTGTCTGCTCAAATATTGCTTTTCCGCAGATTCCGAACCGATACGCCGCACCGCTTCCCGATATTCCGGCATGGAACGCGGATTGCTCCAGCGTACATCGTTTACCATCGATGCCGCCCCCGGCCCGAACCCCACATAATCTCCTCTCGTCCAGTAAACCTGATTATGTCTGCATTCATAGCCGGGCTGCGCATAATTCGATATTTCATAACGTATGTAATTATTTTCTGCCAGCAGTTTGCCCGTCAGCTCATAAAACGCTCTGTCCTCGTCCTCCGACGGAAAAGCCAGCTCATCCCTGTGCGCATGAAGCCATGTGCCCTCTTCCAGAATCAGGCTGTAAGCGGAAATATGCTCCGGACGTAAGGAAAGAACGCGCTCCAGCGTCCGCCGGTAAGAACAGACCGTCTGGCCGGGCAGCGCCGCCATCAGATCGACATTGATATTCCCAAATCCCGCCCGGCGTGCCATCTCATAAGCATTGCAAAATGTCCGGTAGTCATGAACCCTTCCAATCCGCTTCAGCTCTTCATCATCCGTGCTCTGCAAACCGATGCTCAGACGATTGACGCCCGCCTGTAACCAGGCCGCAAGCTTTTCCATCGTTACGCTGTCGGGATTCGCTTCCAGCGTGATTTCGCAGTCGTCTTTAATAGTAAAATTATGATTTAATTTTTCAAAAATCTGATTAACGGCCTCCTGCGAAAGCAGCGAAGGCGTACCCCCGCCGATAAAAACAGTTGCCGCCTGATACGGTTTATAAAAAAACGATTGTTTTTCTATTTCTGCCAAAAGCAGCTCCAGATATTCCTCCTGCTCCTGCGCGGAAGCCGGCCAGGACAGAAAATCGCAGTAACGGCATTTGCGGATGCAGAATGGAATATGGAGATACAGGCTCAGTTCACGCACGCCCATTCTAAATCACGCCTTTCTCTCAACTTGCGTATTCGATGTACTAATTCTCGTCCAGCTTTAAAACACTCATAAAAGCGCTCTGCGGAATCTCCACATTGCCGACCTGACGCATCCGCTTCTTGCCTTCCTTCTGTTTCTCCAACAGCTTCTTCTTCCGGGTAATATCGCCGCCGTAACATTTTGCAAGAACGTCCTTACGCATAGCCTTGACCGTCTCTCTCGCGATAATTTTACCGCCCACCGCCGCCTGAATCGGAATTTCAAAAAGATGTCTCGGTATTTCGTCCTTCAGCTTCTCACACATTCTCCGGCCTCTCTCATAAGCGCTGTCCGCATGCACGATAAAAGAAAGCGCATCCACTTCTTCGCGGTTGATCAGAATATCCAGTTTCACGAGTTTGGACTCTTCATACCCCTTCATCTCATAATCAAAAGAAGCATATCCTCTGGAACGGGATTTTAACGCATCGAAGAAGTCATAGATGATCTCGTTCAAAGGTAAATCGTATTTTAACAAAGCTCTGGAAGCCTCGATGTATTCCGTGCTGACATAACGGCCGCGCCGTTCCTGACAAAGCTGCATGATGGGGCCGATAAATTCCGACGTCACCATGATTTCCGCCGCAACGACCGGCTCTTCCATATAATCGATTTCCGAAGGGTCCGGCAGATTGGAAGGATTGGTCAGCTCGATTATTTCTCCGTTCGTTTTGTGCACACGATAAATAACACCCGGTGCGGTTGTGACTAAATCCAGATTATATTCCCGTTCCAGCCGTTCCTGTATGATTTCCAGATGCAGCAGCCCCAGGAAACCGCAGCGGAACCCGAATCCGAGCGCGATGGAGGTCTCCGGTTCATAATTCAGAGAAGCATCATTCAGTTTCAGCTTTTCCAACGCGTCCCGCAGATCGGGATATTTGGCGCCGTCCGCCGGATACATACCGCAGTACACCATCGAATTTACTTTTTTATAACCGGGCAGCGGTTCCGCACAGGGATTAGAAACATCTGTTATTGTATCTCCGACCGCCGTATCCTTTACATTTTTGATCGAAGCGGTCAGATACCCTACCATCCCGGCCGAAAGCTCCTCGCATGGAATGAACTGTCCGGGGCCGAAATAGCCGACTTCCACCACCTCGGCGCTCGCTCCCGTCGCCATCATTTTGATATTCATGCCTTTGCGCACACTACCCTCTACAATACGGCAGAAAACGATAACGCCTTTATAGGAATCATATACGGAATCAAAAATAAGCGCCTGCAAAGGGTTGTCCGCCCTGCCCTCAGGAGCCGGAATCTTCGTGACGACGGCCTCCAGCACATCTTCGATGCCGATTCCGTTCTTGGCAGAGATGAGAGGCGCATCCTGCGCCTCTAACCCGATCACATCTTCGATTTCGTTTTTAACGCGCTCCGGGTCAGCACTCGGCAGGTCGATTTTATTGATAACCGGGAAAACATCCAGATCATGGTCCAGCGCGAGATACACATTGGCCAGCGTCTGCGCCTCAATGCCCTGCGCCGCGTCCACGACGAGAATCGCCCCGTCACAGGCGGCAAGGCTTCGGCTGACTTCGTAATTAAAATCCACATGGCCGGGCGTATCGATCAGGTTAAATACATATTCTTTCCCGTCCTTTGCCTGATAGATAATGCGGACCGTCTGCGCCTTGATCGTGATGCCGCGCTCCCGCTCAAGTTCCATATTGTCGAGCACCTGGGCCTGCATTTCCCGGCTTGTCAGAAGTCCTGTTTTTTCGATAATCCGGTCAGCCAGCGTCGATTTTCCGTGGTCAATATGCGCTACAATGCAGAAATTCCTGATTCTGCTCTGATCTACTGTTGTCATATTTTTTTCGTGCCTTTCTTTTTCTGAAATTTCTAGTATTGAAATGTATCCTGGGCCGGCAGATAACGCAGCGCCAGAAAAGCATTGTGATCGTTATGGTACAGCCGCTTCAGATCATCCGAATAACCGACTACCATATGCGGGAAATTGTTCGCAAAATATTCCAGTATCTGATCGCTGTACTTCTTTTTCACCGCGATATCTCCCACCTGATTCGTTCCGTTCGCCGCAAAAATCATCACATTGTAGCTGCTTCCGGTATAGAGGCCGTTCGTATAATGCTTTGTGCGGTACATATATGCCCATGCCATGTTTCTGTTCAGATAGGCGCGCGGCGAAGTCGATACGGCATTATAGGTAAAAAGACGGCCGATGCGGATATCCTTATTAATGACACGGGCGCTCTGATAATCCGATGCGATCTGACTTTCCGGAACGCCGGACTGCTCAAAGTCCTTCTTAATATCTTTCAGATACTTGCCCGAAAGCGCTTTTAACAGGAGTACGATGCTCCAGATAATCAGAATCAGGCTGCCCGCCGCCATCAAATACACTCTGATCGGGCTGATTCCGTCGGCGAACTTTCCATCCTCCAGGACATAATCCACCGCAACTTCCTGCCTTTCCGAATCGCTGTATTCCATCGCACGGAACCATTCTTTATAATAATACAGCTCGTCGCCATCCATCGGACGGACATTTCCTTTTACGGTAACGGTCTGACTCGGTGATTTGGCATCTCCTACCAGATATTCCCACGTAGCCTCGCAGATATCATCCATCTGCTTTGCTTTTTCTTCCGGAACACAGATGCCGATAAATCCGCTTTCTCCATAAGGAATGACATAGTAGTCATACACTACGCCGTTGCTCGTTTCATATTCCGCAAAGCAGTCGTAGACCAGATCGATGTCGCAGTATGCAATCTTATTATACAGTTCTGTTCCCGACATGCGCTGCAGATTTTTTCCTCCCGTTAAGAAAGAAATTAACTGAGGCACCGCAGGGCCGTTGATTATTAACAGGACGACGGCAATTACAAGCAGAAATGCGCTTATCCACCAGACATTCCCGACCGACCTTTTTTTCATATCTTTTAACAGTTCTTCCATCACCATTCTCCCTCTCTTTTGTATATTGTTCCGATCAGTTCTATTTTATAGGAGATGGCGGGCCGTGTCCATCGTTTTTTTACCATTCATCCGCATCCGGCTCTTCCCCTACAAGCACGAGATGAATGATATGAGCCAGCGGGTCGATGGCGTTCATGATCTCCTCCACGGTATTGTTCTGGGCCCCCAGCTCAATCAGCAGGGATTTGGGACGAAGATGAAGATTGTAACGGTACGCTTTCAGATAGATTCGTCTCGCGATGCCCGGATAATATTCGTTGCTCGCTGTCTGCATCTGGAAGGAAAAAGCCAGATTATCGTCAAGATAAGGGTTTTCCAGCGACTCTATCTTTCCGCTCCGCGCCGTACGGCTCAGACCGTTGAAAAACATAAACTGCGCCGTAGGCCTGCCCTGCAGATCCACGACCAGGCGTCTGTCTTCCGGCATCGCGTCCCGGTGCAGATCGATAATGACTTCGATCGACGGATTTTCCGCAAGAATCTGTTCGAGCACCGGAAGCGAATTGCTGTATGCGTAATCTCTCGATTCTTTGTCAAAACTATCCGTATTATGTATGACATTATATCCGTATTTGTCCCGCAGCAAGCGGGCCAGTTTTTCTCCGGCTCCCACAATCGTTGTCGATTCGTCTCCGGGAACGGAATCCTTAAAAGCCTCCTGAGAGTGGGTATGATAAATTAAAATCTGCGGATTATCACTGGTTCCCTGCATCCGCATATCTTTGGAAAGAAGGTCCTGCGTGTTTAACAGTTCCGCCCCCGCCGACGTGGTAGAATCGACCGCGTAAAAAGCCTTAACCAGTTCCGTATAGTCCTGCAAATTCTGCCATTGATAGCGGTATGCCGGTTCTTCTACTTCATGAAAAACCTGTTCCGCCTGTTGACCTTCCAAGTCAATATCTTCCGGCATCTCTTCCGCCTCTTCTGAGGCCGCTCTGTTCTCGTCGGCAAGTCCATTTTCTGCGAGAAAAGCTTCTTCCAGACTTTTATCCAGATGAATTGCATCGTCTCCATATTCCAGAGAGCCTTCCGCGATATCCTTTCTGTTTTCATCTGTCCCTTCCAGCAAAAGCAGCTGTGCGTAATCGCTTTCTTTCACGGCCTCCGCATCGTATTCGCCCGGCTGTTCCATGCTGTAAAGAAAAACCGGGAGATTTTTCAACACAAGCCTGTCGAGCAGACTGTCACCGGCCTTTCTCTGCTCCGGCCGCAAAACGGTAAGACCCGGCAGCCAGACATTCTGAACAGACTGCTCAAACCATGCCTGCAATTTGCCCGTCTCTTCTTTTTCCTGTGTTTTTGCGCTGTTGTAAAGCTCCTGTAAAAAAGCAATGCCCGCCATTATGCACAGAATCAGAAACAGAATCCGCAGCACACCGCGCCCGATATGAATCTCTCCGTTCCAATTTCCAAATAACCGCCTTTTTTTCATGTATGCACCCATCTGTCCGCTTCAGTAGACAAGCAAATCAAAAGTTGAAACCGCTTCTTTTCAACCTTGCTTTCCCGTCCCGGCCGGGCCGTCAGAAATACCTGCCTGCCCCATTGTTCATTATATGCGGCAGATGTGCGTTCTCATGATAAGGAGATATCCAGCGCTTTGTTCAGAGCGTCGCAGAGAATATGACTGATCTGCTGTATCTGAAAATCCACGTCTTTGCTCGTAACATACATATTATTCAGTTCCGAAAGCGCGCTCGGATATTCTCCGACAGCATCCCCCACGATCGTCGCCGCATCCACGACCGTCGGCACGCCGATCGCCAGCACCGGAACATGTAAACTTTCTTCCGTCAGGGCATTTCTATGGTTTCCGACGCCGGAACCCGGATGGATTCCCGTATTCGTGATCTGAATCGTGCGGTTCAGCCGTTTCGTAGATCTTGCCGCCAGCGCGTCAATCACGATCACCTGATCGGGATTTGTCTGTTCAATGACGCCCTTGATAATTTCCGCCGATTCCATACCGGTCTTTGCCATAACACCTGGTATCAAACTGCTGACCATATTCATTCTGGAGCAGTTATAGGCCACTTTGCCATATTCCATGACGATATGCCTGTTAATAAAAAGATTATCGGCTACATTGGGGCCGAGAGAATCCGCAGTCACATCCCGGTTTCCCAGACCGACCACGAGAATCGACTGTTCCTCTTCCGGTTCTTTTAAAAGTTTTCTGATCTCTCCGGCCAGAATGTCCGAAATTTCCTGATGGTAATCTTCTTCCGGTTCGATCATGGCCGGCGCCTCCAGCGTCACATAGGTTCCCATCGGCTTGCCCATGGCGCGGGAGCCGTTCTTCGTCTCGATAATGACCTTTGTAATGTGCACATCGCTGTCTTTATCGTAGTTTTCTTCTACTTTTACACCATGAATTTCGTTTTCTTTCCCGTCAATACTTTCTCTGGCTTCCAACGCCAAGTCTGTTCTGACCTGAAACCAACTCATATCTCATGTCCTCGTTTCTTCTTTCCTTTTTCTCAGGAAGGGTAAATAAGCGGGCCGGTCGGGGGCGGGCCGGAATATTTTATTTACGGTTCCTTAGGTTTATTATATGCGTGCAAAGGGGGGCAGGTGCATGGGCCCGGCTGTGCAGCAAGGCGCCAGCCTAAAGCCATGCAACCTCGATTCCGCTTCGCTCCATCTCGGTTCGGGCTTCGCCCTATTTTATACTGCAAAAGCAGTCTGATACGTGCTGGCACGATCAGTCTGTTTTTGCAGTATAAAGCATGGCTTTAGTTTTCGCAAAAATGTACAAATTATGTATTGACAGAATTTAGTAGTTATTCTACAATAATAGCTGTGTGTTTCCATTAAAACGTCCGTGTCCGGATTAATGAGACACTTTCCTAAAAAATCTGATTATAACAGGAGGTGTGCATCTTGGCTAATATCAAATCAGCAAAGAAAAGAATTTTAGTAAACAGAACGAAGGCGGATAGAAATAAAGCGATTAAGTCCGGCGTAAAAACTGCTATGAAGAAAGTAAATGCTGCTGTTGCCGCAAACGATAAAGAAGCTGCAAAGTCTGCATTACTGGCTGCTACAGCTACGATTGATAAGGCCGCTTCGAAGGGCGTATTCCACAAGAATAACGCAGCCAGAAAAGTATCCCGTTTAGCACAGACAGTAAATAAGATGGCATAAGTGCTGTCAGGATTTACGCCTGGTCTGAGAAAATAAATAATACATTATATTATAATAAAAAACAACCCATACCGTCATGTGGGTTGTTTTTTATTGTTTAAAATGATTTCCGATCAGCGTTGGCGTTTTTCATTGGCAGATGCTTACGGTCAGCGGCTGTGTCCGCCTCCTCCGTGGCTTCCGCCCCCGCCTCCGCTGCTGCCCCCGCCGCTATGGCTTCCGCCGCCGCTGTTCGATTCGATCCGGCGCTTCGTAACGGTTTTTCTGATGAAAATATCCTGTTTATTTGTAAAATGCTCTACGCCGCCTTCCAGATAGGTAACTGCCGTCGTTGTTTTGCTGCCGCTTCCGGATTTCCAGTTTGCCGGGATATAAATAACAAGCGCTATTATTCCGGCCAGCAACGGAAGCCAGCCGGGAAAATTCACGTTCAGAACCCGTTTTCCCGTCATATCCCGGTAAAATTCATTCACATAAGTCTTATACGCGCGGTAGGGATCATCTTCCACATACAAATACACATCGTCCAGAATGCGGTCAATATCCGCATCCGAATAAGCGTCCTTTACAATGCCCGTCGTGCAGAACCAGGTATGTATCTTTCCGTCAGCCTCCCGGAACCAGTTGTCAACCAGTATGACGCCGTCTCCGTTCGGTTTATTATAGCCGAAATTATTTTCCTCATAATACTCTTCCGCAAAAACTCTGACAAACTGATTATAAGGCACATCCGGCTCGATCTCTCTCGCGTATTCCTCCAGCGATTCATACAGCGTAACGAGAACGATGTCGCATCCCGTCTGCTTTTCTCTTCTGGCGATCAGCTCTTCCAGACTTTTCTCTTCTTCGTCCGTCAGCACATCCGCATGGTCAAATACACGCCGGGTCGTCTTACACGCCGTATTCGTCCGCTCGTGATTTCCTTTCATCGCCGCTATGCCCTGCACGCCTTTTACAGCTCCGAGTATAACCGCGAGAACCGCAATCGCAATAAATATCCATTTAAAATATCTGAAATATTCTTTCATACTTTTTCCCCATATACCGCAAATGCGGCTTTCTGAACCGATCTGCTTACAGCATTCCCAAAATGGCGCCGATCAGATAAAAAATCGCACTGACGGAAAACATCGTCGTCAGACCGTACAAAATCACTTTTCTTCCGGATACCGGCGTCTTACCGGTTACTTTCCCTGTCTGCCCGTTCACATGGAACCGCCAGGTCTTTCCCTGATACTGGTACAGATACATCCACACCGGCATAAGCACATAACGGATGTCATTCCTTTGCAAATGCAGGTTCTTTCGCCCCGGCCTGATGGTGTTGTATCCCGAAAGAGAACCCTGCATCAACGATTCCGACGCATCCCGCACCTTCACCTGGGCGCGTCCTTCCAGTTCCGGCGCGCTCTGGTTATAGACTTCTCCGTCAAAACCGGACATGTATTTGGGATCAAACTCTTCCAGTTCCTGATAGGCGTAAGGCTCCATCAAATCCATTTCGCCGTCATCCATCATAAAGGACGCGTCTACCGGCACTTTATCGAAATCCGCCTCCATCTGTCTGATAATATGATAATATGAAGTTTCCGTATATTCCATATCACCCTGCCGCCAGCTCCGCACCCTCGTGCCTTCGCCTTCAAAGTCATAATGCGCCTGATAGCCGTACAGCCAGAAAGGAACGTAAATGCCCTGTAACTTTTCCAGACTCTTCTGTGAAAGAAACCCCGCCGGGAGAAATGTCTTTTTATGAAACTCCTGATTCAGCCGCTCCACCGCCATATCCTTGTTGAGCCTGAAAGGCAGAATCTGGTGAGGCTTAAAAACGCCGTCGATTCTTTCCTCATAAACAATATAACTGCCGCAATGCGCACATCTTCCCGCCGACGCATACTGGCCGGGCGTAATCGGCGCGCCGCAGTTACCGCACTGTGCCAGGGAATTGTCCCTCACAATGTTCTCGCTGTCCAGGCTTTCACAGTGCGGACAATACATTCTTTTTCTGGATGGCTCATAAATCGTATTGCCGCCGCAGTTCTTACATTTATAGATCATATGGATAACCGTTCCCCTCTCCGTTGATTCATATCAGGCTCTTTCCGGAATTTCTCCGAAACTTCAATGTTTCCCGGCACGCCTTTTTCCGAAAATATACAGACACAAAATTGCAAAAACAACTGTTATGAAAAGACAGCCGGCCACGGCTTTTATCCCGGCTCCGAAAATAAGCAGCATTGCCTCCCGGATGCTTATCACGCCAAATACCGCAAATATCCCAAAGGAAACGGCATTCAGAATGCCTGTCGGCATCTTGCTTTTTAAAACCACACCGACAATCAGTCCGATCAGATCGGCAAGAATCAGCCCGAGCGTACAGCCCAAAAATACCTGAAAAGCGCTTACCAACTGATGATTTGTATAATTTGCCGCAAGGGTAATCGCCGAAAGCTGCGTCTTGTCGCCAAGCTCTCCAATGAAAAAAGAACCGAAAATTGCCAAAATGGGCCCGGCCTTATGCTTCATTTCCTTCTCTTCTTCCTCTTCTTCCCCTTTCAGGGTCGAATACGCAAACCAGAAGAAGGCAAGGCCTGCCGCAAGCTTGATAATCCTCATATCCAGATAGCTTCCAAGCGCCGCTCCCACACCGACAGCCAGCACATTCAAAAGAACCGTTGCAAGCCAGGTTCCCGTCAGAATATGGGAAACCTTATACTTTCCGGCCATCGCCACGAGCAGAAGCTGTGTTTTATCCCCCATCTCCGCAATAAATATCGTGAATAGAACTGTCAGAAAAATCGTCATCTTACCGCTTCCTTTCTTTTGTTAATTATCCTATAGAGCAAAGCAGCGGGTACATTGCTGTATCCGCCTTTTTTTACAGGCCGCGGCCAAAGATTTCTCTCTGTTCCATAAAAAAAGACACATGTACAGCACTCCGCCCCACATGAGTCTCATCAATTAAGATATACCAGGCTTTCACCAGTATGTTGATATACCGCGCCATGCCGGCGCCGACTACTCCCTCATTTGTGTGTATATTATAACGGTTTTAAGGCCATACGTCAAGATATTTCCCATTTTCTGCCTTTCCCATGCCCCATGCCCCCCCGGCCGGGCTATTGCATTTTTTTCAAATACCCCATTGCCCTGTCCCATGAATTTTTATATACTATTATTAGTACCAAAAACATCTTATGCGCACAGACAGAACATGGAGGATATTATGGGTGGATTTTTTGGCGTTGCATCTAAGGAAGACTGCACGTTTGATTTATTTTTTGGCACGGATTATCATTCCCATCTCGGAACAAGACGGGCTGGTATGGCCGTTTACAGCAAAGAGCACGGTTTTGACCGGGCCATTCACAACATCGAAAACGCGCCTTTTCGCACCAAGTTCGACAAAGATATCAATAAAATGAACGGCACGCTCGGCATCGGCTGCATATCCGATTACGAGCCACAGCCGCTGATCATTCGTTCCCATCACGGAACATATGCCATCACCACCGTCGGTAAAATCAATAATAAGGAAAAAATCGTCGATCAGCTTTTCCGGAGCGGACACGCTCATTTTCTGGAAATGAGCGGCGGAGACATCAACGCGACCGAACTTGTGGCCGCGATCATCAATCAGAAGGAAAACCTGATTGAGGGCCTGCAATACGCCCAGGAACTGATCGAAGGTTCCATGACGATGCTGCTCATGACGCCGAAAGGCATCTATGCCGCCAGAGACCGTCTTGGACGTACTCCGCTCGTGGTCGGTAAAAAAGAGTCCGGCTACTGCGTTTCATTTGAAAGCTTCGCCTATCTGAATCTGGGCTATCAGGATGAAAGAGAGCTCGGCCCCGGCGAGATCGCAATCGTTACGCCTGAAGGCATAAAGACGCTTTCAGCCCCGGGAAATGATATGAAAATCTGTACGTTTCTCTGGGTTTATTACGGTTATCCGTCCTCCGCTTACGAAGGCATCAGCGTGGAACAGATGCGTTATAACTGCGGCGCCAAACTGGCGCAGAGAGACGATGTCCGGCCGGATATCGTTGCCGGCGTACCGGACTCCGGCACGGCGCACGCGATCGGCTATGCAAATGAGTCGGGAATCCCCTTTTCCAGACCATTTATTAAGTATACGCCGACCTGGCCCCGCTCCTTCATGCCGTCTATCCAGAGCAAGCGGAATCTCATTGCGAAAATGAAGCTGATTCCGGTACACGATCTCATCAAAGACCGCAGTCTGCTGCTGATCGACGATTCCATCGTGCGCGGGACGCAGCTTGGGGAAACGACGGAATTTCTGTACCAGAGCGGCGCGAAGGAAGTTCATATCCGTCCCGCCTGCCCGCCGCTTCTTTTCGGCTGTAAATACCTGAATTTCTCGCGTTCATCTTCCGAAATGGAGCTGATTACCAGACAGGTCATCCAGCAAATGGAAGCGGACAATCCCTATCCGAACCTGACCGCCTATGCGGATCCGGAATCCGCGCAATATCATGACATGCTGGAAAAAATAAGGGAGAGACTCAATTTTACTTCTCTCCGCTATAACCGTCTGGACGATATGATCGATTCGGTCGGTATCGATAAATCAAAATTATGTACGTATTGCTGGGATGGGCGTGAATAAATCGTCGCCCGGCGGCGACGATTATGAGAATGCTTCGCATTCTCCCCTGGATGGAGGATTGTTGTTGCTATTTTGAATGAGAATAATAAATCGTCGCCCGGCGGCGACGATTATGAGAATGCTTCGCATTCTCCCCTAAAATGGGGACATGTTGTTGCTATTTTGAACAAGCATTCTCCCCTGGATGGGGGTTTGTTATTGCTATTTTGAACAAGCATTAAAAAATCGTCGCCCGGCGGCGACGATTTGGGAATGGGGTTTGTTATTGCTATTTTAAAAATCCGTTAATAATCTGTTCTTCCGCTTCCGCCTCCGTCAGGCCGAGCGTCATCAGCTTTATGATCTGCTCACCGGCGATCTTGCCGATTGCCGCTTCGTGAATCAGTGCGGCGTCCACATCATTTGCCTCGAGCTGGGGTATCGCCAGAATACGGGCATCATCCATGATAATCGCGTCGCACTCCGTATGGCCTGTGCACGATACGTTTCCGATGATGCGGGAATCGAATTTCTGATAAGAAGTATCTCGGGCAACCGAGCGGGAAACGATATCCGCGCTGGCGCCTTCCCCGTTTAGATACACCTCGTAACTGCTGACCGCCTGCTGGTCCTCATGCGTCATAAGCCGTTCCCGGACGACGAGTTTTGCCCCGGCTTCCAGCTTCGCGGTCGTCGTCCGCGCGGTAGAATCCACGCCTTTGATCTGCACCATCTCCATTTCCATGAAGCTGTTTTCTTTCATATAGACTTCCGTTCCCGGATTCAAAATGCGTTTCCCGCTTCCGTCCCCGGAGCCGTAATGTTTCTCCACATATTTTACTTTCGCGTTTTGTTCAAGATAAAAGCGATGCACGCCGTCATGTTCCGAATCCTGCACGCCGCAGTTGTCGATGCCGCAGCCCGCCACGATCGTCACGTCGGCCCCTTCTCCGATATAAAAATCATTATATACCATTTCTTTCAGACCGCTCTGGCTCAAAACGACCGGTATATGCACGCTTTCATGCTTTGTCCCCGGTTTGATATGAATATCAATGCCGCTCGCATCCTGTTTGGAAACGATATCGATATTGGCCGTCGTATTCCGTGATGCCATCTGCCCGTTCGCCCGGATGTTATAGGCTCCCTCCGGCACCTCGTGCAAATCCGCCACCTCCGCCAGAAGCCGCTTCTGTATTGTATCGATCATTGAATGACTCCTTTCAATCTGCCTGTTCTGCTTACTGAGCCGAAGAAACTGCGTCGGCATTTCTTTCGGGAATGATTTCTTTTCCTGTACACCGGACAACCGCCGCCGAAGTACCGAGCAGCCCCGGAAGGATCTCTTCCCGCGGCCCCCTCTGTGCAACCCGGCCGTCCGCTACCACGATGATTTCATCCGCAATGTTCAGTATGCGCTCCTGATGCGAAATAACGAGAATCGAACCGTCCTGGTTCCTTTTTCTCATCCTTTCAAAAACCTGTATCAGATTCTGGAAACTCCAGAGATCGATGCCTGCCTCCGGTTCGTCAAAAACGGACAGCCTGCTTCCTCTTGCCAGTATGGTCGCAATCTCGATGCGCTTCAGTTCTCCGCCGGAAAGGCTCGCGTTTACTTCCCTTCTGATATAATCTCTGGCACAGAGTCCCACTTCCGAAAGATACGCACAGGCATCCGCGGCGGAAAGCTGCCTCCCTGACGCTATCCTGAGAAGATCTATGACTTCCAGCCCCTTAAACCGCACCGGCTGCTGAAAGGCATAGCCGATTCCAAGCTTCGCACGCTCCGTAATGCTTTTTTCCGTAATATCCGCTCCGTCCAGATAAATCCGGCCCGAAGTCGGCTTTTCTATTCCTGCAATCAGCTTGGCCAACGTGGACTTGCCGCTGCCGTTCGGCCCGGTAATCACCGTGAATTTGTGGTTTTCTACCGTCAGGCTGATATCGCGGACAATTTCTTTCTGGTTTTCTTCTTCGGAAACTTCAAAAGAAATATTTCTTAATTCCAGCATAATATCCGTAACACTCCATTTCCGCCCGGTCAAAAATCCGCCGGTGCTTTTCAATACCTTATCATATCGCGTTTCGGGCTTCTGTGCAAATATTTTTATTGAAAATCTACTTTATTCTGCCCCGATAAACTATCTTCGTCACAAACCGCTCCATACCCCGTTTACGTCAAATAGTTGTAACCTCGTCAGACTGATGGTAAATTAATGATAAGTCGGGCAAAAATCAATGATAAGTAAATGAATTGATGGTAAGTAAGTGCCGAGTTATTATATAAGCAAAAAAGCCAAGAGGCTTCCCTGACTTTTTACTTCTTCTTATTATTTTTAAATTCCTGCAAACAATACCTGAAATGAAAATCTTATAACCCATATTTCAAGAAATACCATATTTTCTAAAAATACTATTCAAATCATCCTTAGTGATTTTCCCCGCCAAATAATATGCTTTTACGCTTGCTTCCACTACTTCGAAAACAGTATCAAACATAAACCAGTCACCTGCTTCAAAGTATTCCTGTAATTCTTCAAAATCATGTTGCAATCCCGTTGGAAGGTTATCTCTTAATTTAACTTTTTCATCAATATACATACATGAACATTCCTTTCTTATACCTTCAAAATTCAATCATTATGACGTCAGTATCTGGTATATTGGCAGTAATACTTTCTCATATCGTTTTTGAATTATTAATGTAAAAAAATGCTTCTGTATCTCTGACAAAACCGGGATTTCTTCTATCATTATACGTATTCTACTCATACAACTTTCTATTTTGGGAGTTAGCTTTCGTACCACATCTGAGCATTCCTGATATTTCATACTTTCTATTATATGATAAGGATTAATCTTCTTTCCTTGTAATTCATAAATACATCTGCGTGCTTTATATGCCTCTGCTTCTATTTTATCAACATCATCCATAACTATTTGCATCTTTTCATCGTCCCATTTACTATTTAAACAATTACCATTATCATAAACAGGAGCTATCTCCTTTGAACCACTTTTTCGCAAAATGATTCCCCAATTACTATTATTACGATCTGTATTTCCAATTAAGGCATCCATTACAAACATATTCCAAAAATGTTCCTCTACTCCTGAAATATTCTGCAAAAATGGATGTTCCTGCAGCGTCATCATAATTTCATATAAGTCTACACCAATACCATTTGTTTCATTTCCATTAGAATCTAAAAAATGGGGTTCAAAAGTGACTTTTATCTTATCAAACTCGTAAAGCCTATCCCCATCTTTTAAAAAGTCTTCACAAGCTACTACAATTTTCCCATTTCTTGTTCCCAAAATTGTATTGTGAACAGGTAATCCAACCAGTTCATATATCTTTGAACCAATGTATTCACAAACAGGACTATTGGAATAACTAAGATTAATATTTTTCATCTTGTGATCTTTTAATTTGAAAAGTAAATCAGAATTAACTTTTTATACTATTCTTTCAAAAGCCCCCTTGGTTTATAAATTCAAATCGGCAGACCATCCACCCACCCCGCCCATCCCCTCAGCGGACGGGGTAAATACAGTTTCTTTTACTTCACGCTTTCCTGCCTCCGGGAAAGAGGGCTTTCACGGTAAATAATATCTTCACGGCCCGGTCCGTTTGAAACCATCGTAATCGGACAGCCGATCTGTTCTTCGATAAATTCGATATAATGCCGGCAGTTCTCCGGCAGTTCTTCATAATTTTTAATGCCGCGTATCCCGCATTTCCAGCCGGGCAGTTTCTGCAGTACGGGCTTTGCTTTTCCGAGTTTTGCCGTGACCGGGAAATCCGTCGTCACACTGCCGTCGATTTCATAACCCGTGCAGACAGGAATTTCATCCAGATAACCGAGCACATCCAGTACGGTAAAAGCCACATCGGTAGTACCCTGCAGACGGCATCCGTATTTGGACGCCACGCAGTCGAACCATCCCATACGGCGCGGACGGCCCGTTGTCGCCCCATATTCGCCGCCATCGCCTCCGCGGCGTCTCAGTTCGTCCGCTTCTTCCCCGAAAATCTCGGAAACGAATGCTCCCGCCCCTACCGCCGAAGAATACGCTTTGCATACGGTTATGATCTGTCTGATTTCGTAGGGCGGAATCCCTGCACCGATGGCGCCGAAAGCCGCCAGCGTCGAAGAGGATGTGACCATCGGATAAATGCCGTGATCGGGGTCTTTCAGCGTACCCAGCTGACCTTCCAGCAGAATCGTTTTATTTTCCTTTAAAGCCCGGTCCAGATAGGCGGATACGTCGCAGACGTAGGGCGCCGCCATATCCCGGTACTCATGGAGCGTTTCCAAAAGCTCCTCCGGGCGGATCAGCGGCTTGTGGTATAAATATTCCAGTATGACGTTCTTCGTCTCACAGACTCTCTCCACCTTTTCTTTTAACAGCGCCTCCTCAAAAAGCTCGCTCACCTGAAAACCGATCTTTGCATATTTATCGGAATAAAAAGGCGCAATTCCCGATTTCGTGGAACCGAACGATTTTCCGCCCAGCCGTTCTTCCTCATACTGGTCAAATAAAATATGATAGGGCATCACGATCTGACAGCGGTCGGATACCAATATTCTGGGCTTCGGCACGTTTCTCTCCGTGATCGACCTGATCTCGTCGAACAAAATCGGAATATTCAGCGCGACGCCGTTTCCGATCACGCTCGTAACATGATCGTAAAAAACACCCGACGGCAGCGTGTGCAGCGCAAATTTTCCATAGTTATTCACGATTGTATGGCCCGCATTGGCGCCTCCCTGAAAACGGACCACTATATCGGCTTCCCCCGCCATCATATCCGTTATTTTTCCTTTCCCTTCGTCGCCCCAGTTGGCACCTACGATTGCCTTTACCATAATCATTCCTCCATGTTTTTATTCTCTGCTTCTTACTTTATGATTATATTTCATTTTTAATCATAAGTAAAATCAATATTTATTATATTAATTATAAGTTTTAATTATGGTTTTATTTTTCAGGCCCTCTCCAGGGCTCCATCTCTTACGAATGGCCATGCCTTTCCCTTAGCTTATTAATACTCTTTTTTCCGAAACAAAAATACCGTCAAACGTCATAATGATTCTTTTCGAAGGCATAAAAAAACCTCCTTTTCGATAAGAGTCAGCATATCCTGATTCTTACCAAAAAAGAGGTATTATTTATACGTTTATCTCCGCAGTCACCCCGAGCAGTTCCCGGTTCTCTTTCAGAATCGGCTTAATCACCTCGGTAAGGAATTTCTCCACCTGTTTCGGCGCACAGCCGACATATCTGGCCGGATCCATCGTTTCTTTCAGCGCTTCGGGGCTCGTATGGAACGCCGGTTCCGCGGCGATCAGTTCAAGCAGATTGTTTTCTTTTCCTTCCTTCTTTACCCTCGCGCCGGCCTGCATGGAAAGCTCTCTGATTTTCTCGTGCATTTCCTGACGGTCTTCGCCCATTTTCACGGCATCCATCATGATATTTTCCGTGGCCATGAAAGGCAGTTCGCTCAAAAGATGTTTCTCGATAACTTTATCGTATACGACAAGGCCGTCCACCACATTCAGGCACAGATCGAGAATGCCGTCCACCGCCAGAAAAGCCTCCGGAATGGAAAGACGTTTATTGGCGGAATCGTCCAACGTCCTCTCAAACCACTGGGTGGCGGAAGTCATTGCCGGATTCAGCGCATCCACCATGACAAATCTGGAAAGAGACGCAATTCTCTCGCTCCGCATCGGATTTCTTTTATAGGCCATTGCGGAAGAACCGATCTGGCTCTTCTCAAAGGGCTCTTCCACCTCTTTCAGATGCTGTAACAGGCGGATATCATTGGACATCTTATGGGCTGACGCCGCGATGCCGGCCAGCACATTACATACTCTCGTATCCACTTTCCGGGAATAGGTCTGGCCGGATACGGGATAGCATTTCTCAAATCCCATTTTCCTGGCGATCATGGGATCTATCTTGTCGATCGTTTCCTGATCCTTGTCAAATAACTCCAGGAAAGAAGCCTGCGTACCGGTGGTGCCCTTAGAACCCAGCAGTTTCATCGTCGAAAGGACATAATCCAGATCTTCCAGATCCAGACAAAATTCCTGTGCCCACAGCGTGGCCCTTTTCCCTACGGTCGTCGGCTGTGCCGGCTGAAAATGAGTAAAGGCGAGGGTCGGAAGCGCCCTGTATTTTTCGGCAAATTCCGCCAGTTTTTCGATCACATTGACCAGCTTCTTTTTGACAAGTTTCAGAGCCTGCGTCATAACGATGATATCCGTATTGTCCCCGACATAACAGGACGTTGCGCCGAGATGGATAATGCCCGCGGCTTTCGGACACTGCTGCCCGTAGGCATACACATGGCTCATGACGTCATGGCGCACTTCTTTTTCCCGCGCCTTCGCAACATCGTAATTAATGTCATCCGCATGGGCTTTCAGTTCGTCGATCTGTTCCTGTGTTATGACGGGTTCTCCGTTCCTGCTAAGGCCCAGTTCCATCTCCGTTTCCGCAAGCGCTATCCACAGTTTCCGCCACGTTCTGAACTTCATATCCGGCGAAAAAATATACTGCATTTCCTTACTGGCATACCGCTCCGATAACGGACTCACATATCTGTCTGTTCCCATAACATAACCTTACCCTTTCCGTATTGTTCTCCTGACATGTTTTCCGCCGGCCTGTTCTGCCGGCATTATTTCTCAAACTCTCCCCGAATGTTCTCCTGCGGCGGTTCCATCGGATATTTTCCGGTAAAACAGCCTTTGCAGATCCCGAGATGTCCCGCAATTTCATCCAGACGTTCCATCTTCAGATAAGCCAGCGAATCCGCTCCGATAATCCTGCGTATTTCCTCCACGGAACGTCCGTAAGCGATCAGCAGGTCCCTGGCCGGCACATCCGTGCCGAAATAGCAGGGCCATAAAAACGGCGGTGAACTCACCCGCATATGTACTTCGGCCGCCCCTGCTTCCCGGAGCATTCTGACAATTCTGTCGGAAGTCGTTCCCCGGACGATGGAATCGTCGATCATGACAATCCTTTTTCCCTTTACGGCTTCCCGGATGGCGTTCAGTTTTACCCGGACGCTGCTTTCCCGGTTTTTCTGTTTCGGTTTGATAAAGGTACGTCCCACATAGGCGTTTTTAACAAAAGCCTGTCCGTAAGGAATCCCCGACTGCATCGCGTAACCGAGCGCCGCACAGTATCCCGATTCCGGCACGCCCACCACAAGATCCGCCTCCACGGCCGAATCCAATGCCAGGTATTTTCCCGCCAGAATACGGGAATCGTACACGCTCACGCCGTCAAAACGGCTGTCGGGCCTGGCAAAATAAATATATTCGAAGACGCATCTCGCCTGTTTTTCTTTCGCGATACAAAGCGTCCTGTCCGACACGATTCCGCCTGACGGCGAAATGGTAACGATTTCTCCCGGTTCCACATCTCTTATAAATTCCGCGCCGATCGTATCTAACGCGCAGGTTTCCGACGCCAGAATATAGGCATTATCCCGCCTGCCGATACAGAGCGGCTTAAATCCATACGGATCCCTTGCCCCGATCAGTTTCCGGGGCGACATGATCACAAGGGAATAGGCTCCCTCAATCTTCCGCATGGCACGCCCTACGGCCTCTTCCACAGTGCCGCAGTTTAAGCGTTCCCTCGCGATGTGATACGCGATCACCTCCGAGTCGATCGTCGTCTGGAAGATCGCCCCGGTATATTCCAGCTCATGACGCAGCCCGGGCGCATTGATCAGATTACCGTTATGCGCCAGAGCCAGCGTTCCCTTTACATAATTGAGGACAAGAGGCTGGGCATTTTCTCTCGTACTGCTGCCCGCCGTCGAATATCTGACATGTCCCACGCCGATATCGCCTTCCAGTTTTTCCAGGTCTCCTTTCATGAACGCCTCATTCAGAAGGCCCATTTCCTTTATGCTGCGCACTCTGACTTTCGGCCCTTTCGTATCGCTGACCGCGATGCCGCAGCTTTCCTGCCCTCTGTGCTGCAATGCAAAAAGCCCATAATAAATACTGGAAGCCACATCGTTTCCGTCAAAATCATAGATACCAAAAACACCACATTCTTCCCTTAGCCTGTCTGTTTTGTTTATCCGATTTTCCATCTGATTCCGTTTCCAACCATGTCCTTTCCTCAGCCTGCCGTCAAGAATATTTCATCAGAGACATTCTTTCCGGAATAATCTGACCTTTCGGTTCCTTATGAAAGGCCAAGCCTCTTAAATACTTCGTTGTAAGCCTCTTCCACATTGCCGAGATCTCTGCGGAAACGGTCTTTATCCAGTTTTTCATTGGTGTGGACATCCCACAGTCTGCATGTGTCGGGGCTTGTTTCGTCAGCCAGAATAATTTGCCCGTGATAACGTCCAAACTCAATTTTAAAATCGATCAGTTTGATATCCGCCTGTAAAAAGTAGTTTTTCAACACTTCGTTTACTTTGAAAGCATATTTTTTGATCGTCTCGATCTCTTCCCATGTCGCCAGCTTCATCGCCACCGCAAAATAGCTGTTGATCAACGGATCGCCGAGTTCGTCGTTTTTATAGCTGAACTCGATTGTCGGCTCTTCAAAGGGAGTCCCTTCCTCGACGCCGAGTCTCTTGGAAAAACTTCCGGCCGCCACATTACGGATGATCACTTCGAGCGGTACGATTTCCACTTTCTTCACCGCCGTTTCCCGATCGCTCAGTTCTTCGATAAAATGCGTTGGAACACCTTCTTTTTCAAGCAGTCGGAAAACATGGTTCGTCATCCTGTTATTGATTACGCCTTTTCCCACGATCGTTCCCTTCTTCTCTCCGTTAAAAGCCGTCGCATCATCCTTGTAATCCACGATCAGTACGTCCGGATCCTCCGTTTTGAATACCTTCTTTGCCTTTCCTTCATAAAGCTGTTCCAGTTTCTGCATTATGCGCTCCTCCTTCATATTGTGAAAACATATCCGATACTGCTTCAGCACAGGTTTTCCATGCCAGCCTGTCTTAAACTATTTTACATACTTTTCTCGTACTTTTCAACCGTTTCGAGTATTTCCTTCCCATACTGCGGATAGCGGTTCACGAGTTCCTTGATTTCCTTCTGAGCGCCGCCCGCCACCATATCCTTGTTATAATCCATTCTTCTTCTGAGCGACTGTCTCCTGATAATCAGGCCGTGCCGTATCTCCACCATTTCCTTACGGTCGAGAATCGCTTCCGTCTGATGAAGCCAGATCGCCGGGTCCTTGATTTGATATCTTCTTAAAATTTTAATCAGCTCCTGCTGAGTATAATCCAGATCGATTTCCGCCCGCCTGCATTTTTCCCGCTCTTCCTTTTCCTGAAAATACAGATTCCATGCCTTTTCCAGCTCTTCCGCACTCGTCACGTCGTATTTCAGATACAGGTAATCGAGCAGATTCGTATTATTGACATAACGGATTTTGACGCGGTTCTGCAGCAGAATAATTTTGTTTATGCTCAGCTCAACCCGCTGTAAGTCCCGCTTCGCTTCCGTATGCTTCACGTAGATGAGCGTAATCGCCAAAGCCGCGACGCCCGCGGTAATCAGATAGCCGGCCTTTGTATCCATTTCCAGCAGAAACTGAAGGCCCAGCAGCAGCGCAAAACACAGCCCCAAAGCGGTTACGCAGATTACCGCCATTCCCCTCGTATCCGCAATGGCGCTCGTCAGCTCGTTTTTGCGGTAATAGTAGGCGTGTTTTTCTCCTTCCAGACGGTTTAAGTCTTTCTTGATCAGGTCCTGGTAAGCCTCCGCTTCTTTCAGCCTGCTGCACCCTTCTTCGATCTCGTCTAACATCCGTTCGATCTGCTGATAACGCGAATCGCTCATCCGCCGCTTTCTGCCCATATAATCGTCCCGGCTGTTCTGCAAAAGCTCTACCCGCTTGGCACAGCTTTTCAGTTCTTCCGCTTCTTCTTCCGGAAGCGCCTCGATTTCCTCCATATCTTTCAGATAGGAAGTCACCGTATTGTATTCAAAGTTCAGGTTTTCCAGTTCTTTTGTGGCATCCTTCATCTTTTCCAGGCAGTTACGGACGAAAGCTTCCCGTACTTCCCGGTTGGTAAAGTCTACCCGCTCTTCTTCCGCGGAATCTTCCCAGTCTTCTTCATAGTCAATCTCTTCCTGTTTCTTTTTCCACTTCCCAAAAATCCGCTTAAATATGTTCGTCCCTTTTTTCAACGTTTCATACACTCCCTGTATTCGTCTTTCAGCATATTCGTCAGTTTTTCTATCTCTTCATAATACGACGCCGGATTCCCCGCGGTGCTGCTGCCGTCCTCCCTGCATACGCGCAGCGTGAATAACATCCGGTTTTCGTCGGTCATCTCATATGCGCCCGCCGCCTGTTCCATCCTGCGTTCCACCCTGAGCGAAACATCATGCCATTCCGGATGCTGCGCGAGAAAATCCACATAGTCGCTTTCCTTATCCTGCATACGCCTCGCCGTTAAATACAACGCCAGGCTTTCCTCGCTGCCGTTCGCCTGGTAAGCCGCCAGAAAATCTTCCTGCGCCCGTTCAAACAAAAACAGCTTCGCATGGACAACGCCCCTGTTATGCAGCACCTTTCCCCGCAGCTCCCGTTCCCCGGCAGGCAGCCCGGAAAGCAGCTCGTCGTAACGGTCGAGCGCCAGCATATAATGGCCGTTCTGCAGCATATAATCCGCCTTCGTTTTCTGCCGTTCATAAGGATTCAGTCCGGCGCTGTTCCGAATGACCGTCTCCGCATGGGATACCATCTCTTTAGGATACAGACCGGCATATTCCAATATCATTCCCACATACGCGCTGGCGCTTCCCTTCTGATTCACGAGCGAATAAAGCGCACGGGCCAGCGTCGGAAGGCCGCACTGATCGTCCAGCCAGCGCGCCAGCTTATCGCTGACAATTTCCTGATCGATCAGTTCCACATTTTCCATAAAGCAGTAACACAACTCTTCCAGCGAATATAAGTTTACATAAGTTTTTTCAAAGAAATATGGGATTTCCGCGCACTTCCCCGTCCCCAATATAATGCGGCTCATATACTGCCCGCCTTTCCCCATGTGATCTGCCGGCCTTATTTTGCGGTCTCCGCGGCCTTTTTTATCCGGCTCCGTATTGTCTTTTCCTATGTGACCGCGAACTGTTTGACCCACACTTTACTGCTGGTCGGAAACAGTTCCCCGAATCCCAGATCCGTTATCTGCGCTTCCACGCATTCCGCCGAGGTCATTCTGATTTTGATAAAGTATCTGCCGAATGCCCCCGTCCTGACCGGAGCATCCTCCAGAATAAATTCCCGCAGCTGGGCGCGCTTTCCCGTCAGCGGCGTGACGAGAAAAGAAAGGACGTTTTCGTCTCCCGGCAAAAGGATATCGCACTCTTTGTATACCTCGTACCAGTTCTCGCCCGCATCCAACAGCGCGTAATAGGATTCTTTTCCCCGCTTTAACACGTTCATGCCGATATTGGCTTTCAATTTATCCGCTCCCAGGAAAATATGCTCTTTTCCCATCTGACTCGGCTCCAGCTTTTCCAGCAGGCCGAAGCAGGCCCCTTTGCAGAAAAGATTGTTCCCCTGAAAAACTCTGCGGCTCCGGCATAAAAAGCGCAGCGATTCCTTCGCCCATTCTTCCCGGAATCCGTCGCCAAGCAGAAAAACGGCAGAAACAATTCTGTCCGCGCACTGTTCTTTCAGAATATCGAGAAATTTTTCATCCGCCAGCCGATAACTGTCCGCCTTTATTTCTTCGTCCTCCTGCTCATCCGGAAGAATCATGGATGAGAAAGTCTGCTCTTCGATCAGAACGACCATCGGGGTCGTCTTTTTATTGCGTTCGAACCGGTAAACTTTCAGCCGCGAACGGTTATGGTCACAGGCAATCACCTGGTAGTTCCACAGTTCTTCCGGCTGATACAGCACAAAATGATAGAAGCTCTCCACATGGCTCTGGAAATAGATCTGCGGCGTTTTCAGGTTAAGATTCACAGCCGCCTTCGCAAGCACATCCACCATCCGGTCGTCCAGATTTTCCACCGTAAACATGATCGCGCCGATGTTTTCCGCCTTCACCAGAAAATTCAGCAGCGCGAGGCTCCTTTTCATAAACAGCGTGAGCAGGGCAACGGAATCAAACGTCTCATCATCTATTGTAATCATTTCGCCTTTTCTTGCAAGTTCTATCAGATTGGTTACGAGATATCCTTCTTCTTCCTGGCTGTACCGGATGGCATCCTTGCCATACAGCCACTGATTCACTCCTTTTCGTTTACATAATACCGTCGGAATGTTATACTGCTTCGTCCCAACGACGGTCGGCACGCTTTCTACCACATTTTCCCCATAAACGCAGTAACTGATCTGGGAAAAATCGTCTCCCAGGTCATAGCCCGCCAGAATGCTTCCCTTATGCACTTTTTCATCCGTTTTTTTGTCAAAAAGCATATCCACACCCGCTTTTACCGCTTTTTCAAGGCACTCTTAAAACTTCTCTTTACGCTATTGTAAACAGCTTACCGGTCATAAAGTCTTTTTTATAATATTCTTCCAGCAGCGTATTCACCGTATCATAATCCTGCAGCGTCCTGCCGATCATAATGCCGTTTAACAGATTGAAACGGCTGCCCGCATGAATCTGGCTGCTGCTGTCGCTTTTGCTGATCGTTCCGCTCTCCGTCACCTGTTCTTTGCCGTCCGCCTCTTCCGTAATATAATACTGAAGCCGCTCGCCGAAGAACAGGATAAATTCTTTCACGCAAATGCCCCCGAACATGTCCTTCATCGTCTCTTTGCAGTATTCCTGTTCTTTGCCGTCTTCGCGCCCGATCAGATAATGAATCTTCACGCGGTGGCCGGGCTTCGCGCGGTATTCCAAAATCACCTTGTCCTGAAGCATGGCCAGCGCGGGCAGATATCCCTGATAGGATTTAAACAAAGGCAGAACCAGCTTCCGGTTCAGCAGATCGCGCAGAAAATCCGAAATCATTTCTTTCATATCTTCTGCTATTTCCGCCGGGTTTTCCGCGTAATATTTCAAATACGCTATTTTGCATACGAGATGAATCCGTTCCTTTTCACGGTACAGCTGGCGGATGCTTTTAAAAACAGTCTCATCCGTTACCTTTTCCCCGATCACATAATCATAACAGGTCTGCGATAAAAAGGCGGAAATCACCTCTTCTTTGCCCCCGGCTCTGGCATAGGATAAAAAGATTTCCATTTCTTCGCCGATAAAGGAGCCTGTATAAAGGGTCTGCACGATAATCCGCTCGGCAATCTCATAGGCATCCACGCCAAAGTCCGACGCGGCCTTCCAGATATCCCGCATATCTTTCGCGCTCCCGTTATAATAGCGGACCAGATATTTCAAAATCTGCTCGTCATATTTCCCTTTTTTGACGACATCAAGCAGAATGCCCGTCATAAACGCGTCTTCTTCCGTTACGGCGTCGCCGGCAAGCAGCCTGGAGAACAGTCTGACAAGCGTCTTCACCTCGATGCGGTAAGGGCCTGTAACGAGCACCCACTCGTAGGCTTCTTTGTACATGCCGCGCAGCACCATCATGCGGATGACCTCTTTCCTGTCACCTGCCGCGATATCTTCCGGATGCAACGAAAGCAGATAATCATCCAGTTCCCACATTCTGTCCTTTTCATAATAAAACTGCACAAGCCGGATTCGAATTTCCTGACGGTTTTCTTCCGCGAGGAAATCCGAATCCGCAAGATAACGGAATCGTTCCAGCGTTTCTTCCTGTATGCTCACATCGTCCTTATGATCGTAACAGACATGCAGCGCATATCCGAGATGTTCCCTGATATAGGGCGTTACTAGCTGGAACAGGCGGCCCGTCGTAATCAGCGGTTCCCGCCTGCTGACCACGCTGGCGGTATAACGGTTCCGTTCCCCGTCTTCCAGCACGACGGTACATGCTTCGTCAAACAGCGGAACCTGCGCCCGCCTTCCCGTCACCGGATAACGCATCTCCCGTACCCCATAAGGATATACCAGAACGGCCTGTTTTATGGCGTCGCTTTCTACCGCAATGTCCTGCATAAACAAAAGCTCCATAAGCGCGCCCGCCGTTTCCGCATCCATCATGGACTGCTCCAGAACGTTTCGATACAGATACGCCAGATTTTTATTGATTCTCCCATGCCCGATCTGTTCCATGACAAACCGTTCTATGGCCGGCAGATAATTGATATAAATCTCCGGTATTTCTTCCTGATGCTTCCATACATACGCATAAAGCCAAGCCGTAATCTCATAATGCAGATCGCTCTGGTAGGAAAAATACATCAAAACCATTTTCGGAAGCGTCTGCCTGTCATCCGGCGTAACGGACATCATATAATACTCGTACAGCCTCGTAATGCGCAGATTCTGTTCCACGCCCGCCTGATACCATTTAAAATATTTCCCGCCCTGTTTATTGCCCTTCATCAGTGTTGCGCAGATGGCATGCAGCAGATCGCTCTGCGGCTTTTTCTCATAGCAGGAAACCAAAATCCGCAAAAGCAGATCGGAATAGCTTTTCTGTTTGTTGGCCAGGTACAGAAGCTGTATCATCACATCGTCTTTCATCGCTTCGTTTTTGGCCGCAAAATGCAGTATCTGCAATTCGAAATCGCCAAGCTTCATCAGAATCGCCGGATTCATACAGATCAGATTCCAGGCCTCGGCATATACCACCGGGCTGTAACACCGATATGCAAAAAGTTCTTCCAACAGCGCCCATTTTCTGGCGGCGCTTCTTGTATATTCATCCGCAAGGAACAGCAAGAGCCACGCAATCCGCCAGTTGCCGCGGTTTCGCTCATAAAAATATGAGATTTTCCTGGAAACCTCGTCCACATATCTGTCGCTTTTGCCATACAGCGTCGTCAGATACAGATAGTAACAATATAACGCCGGCTTTTCTTCCTTTAACCACTCCACTTCCACCCGGTTCTGTTCCAGTATCCATTCCGCCTCGTGAAAACGCTCCTGCGTCACGAAAAGCTGTGCCTGAAAAAGCCTTGCCGAAAGGTCATTGCCGTCCACCTCTTTCAAACGCTCCACCAGGCCGCCCGACTTTTTCAGCCATGTTCCGGCGGTTATTTTTTTCAGACGGTATTCCTGATAATACTGCATAAGCAGCGTCGTAATACGCTTCTGCTCCCGTTTCATCATTGTCAGTTTCCGCCCGTACTCCGCATGGCAGACAACGGTTACCGGAACCGTGACGGTTTTTTCAAAACTTTTAATTCGGATACACCCGTAGTTATTCCCCGCATGAAGATTTTCATCCTGTATGTAATAGTATAAACGGTAAAGATTGCCGAGAAAAGCGTCTTCCGTAACGACTCTGTCGTCAACTTTCAAAAAACTGCCTTCCGCTTCAATCTGAAGATAAGTATATCCCCAGCCGTTTCTGTGGATAACAAGCGTATAACGCATCTCTGCCGCCGGTTCTTCGATCCGGATTTCCGCTTCTTCCGGCATGTATTCCACCGGCTTCTTCTTATTGATCTCCAGCAGAAATTCTTCCACGTTATGTTCATTGCCGTAAACGGCGGAAAGCCCTTTATACGCCGCATAATACTGCCTGTCGTTTCCGGTAAGTATCTGTCCGAATTCCGGGCTGTAAAAAAGTTTTACGGCTTCTTCCCAGCTGCTTTTGGCCAGATTGGTGAAATGAAAAAGATTTTTGATTGCCCCGAGACTGGAATCGACCGGCGGCTCCTCCACGGAGACTGAAAAAGGGAGATAGTATTCTCCCTGGTTTGAAATCATATGAAAAGCGCCTTTGACCTCTTCTCCGGCCTCGGCTCCCGACGCGTCGAACCGGTAAAAAATCTCGTCCCGGCTTCCCCCAAAAGAAGGAGAAAGGCATGCCATCCTAAGATCCGAAGATACGATATGGCCTTCCGTCATGGCGTCTTTGGCTCCATTAATGAAAAAAGAACCCTCCGCCATTTCCCCGGCCCGGACGGACAACTCGATACGCGGGCATGAAAAATCCAGCGTGCCGTTCTCATATTTAAAATTTCCGTCTAATATCTCTCGAATGATCTGCTTCAATTTTATACCACGCTTCCAAAGGATTCTCTAAAAAACCGGGGCCTGAGAAAAGTTCTCCGCCCCGGCGTTATTTTGTCAAACCGGTTCCGCAATCCTGCTGACTCCCACATAAATATCCGAGATCTCATACCAGGTGGGATAATCGACGATTCCGCTTGCCGGCAGCCCGAATACTTTCTGGAATACCCGTACTGCCTCCGCCGTCGCAGACCCATAGACGCCATCCACGGTAACTCTGGGAATTGCAGGAAAATTCTGTGCAATCCGGTTAAGCTGCTGCTGTATCTGTCTGACCTTTTCTCCCGACGCACCGATACCGAGATTATATCCCGGCCAGGAAGAAGGCACTCCGGCCACACTGACCGCCGAATTGATATACATATCGCTGCCATAATAATACCGTATGATCTCGATCGCGGAATATCCTTCATCTCCAAGATATTTGGACCCCCATTGGCTCAGGCCGTCGCAGGTTACGCGCTGGCCGTCGCAATAGGAAGTAAATATAGGCTGTCTGACTCCCGGCCTGGAAAGATAGTTTGCAAAGATGCTGTCCACGAGCCGGTCAATATTCTCAAATGTATTTCTGCCCCGAATCCATTTCTGGTCATAGGCGGTAGAAGATGTTATCGTAAAATTGTAGCCCTGGTTCCGATACCCCGCCGCCGCAGCTCATTCGTCACAAAACCCGCTCCGGACAGTCCGGAACCCGTCCGTTCCGCACCGGACGTTTATGATCCGGTTATGGTAAGCGCGTGCATATAAGCGTCGTTTCCGCGCGCGCAGGTTACGGTCACTTTTTTGCCGCTCACAAGCACTTTCAGATTATTGACGCTGCTGACCGAATCCAGCTTCAGTTCCATCTCTCCGTAATTTGTCGATAAATAGAGCAGATTTTCATTGGATTTACTGCCCACCGTTCCTGTCACCGTTGCAACGGAAGAAGTATCGACAGAAGCCTGAGAACCGTCTTTGGTACCGAAAATCGTCGCCGCGTGCATATAAGCGTCCGAACCGCGGTAAACGGAAACGCTCAGTTTATTTCCGGGTGTCAGGACCATACCGTTTCTGGAATCCGTATTATTATCGATCACAATCTGCATATCGCCGCTTTTGGTCGATAAATAAAGCAGATTTTCTTTCGTATCACCTGTTACCGTACCCGTAACCGTTGAGGTGGACACGCCGACAGGCGAAGAAGGGGCCGGCGATATCCCCGTATAATTCGTATCCGCCGAGCCTGTCCCGGAAGAAGACGCCCCGTCCGAAATACTCACCGCGTGCATATAGGCATCCGAACCGCGCACGCAGACGATGGTATACGTTTTATCCGCCACAAGCACGGAACAGCCGCTTAGATTGGTTGACGGGTCGAGTTTGATTTCCATCTCTCCCTGCTGCGTCTTAAAGCAAAGCACGTCATCTTTGCTTTTATCCCCGATCGTGCCTGTCACGGTGGCCGTGGTCGAAGAATCAAGCGTTGTCGAAGGCGTCTGCACTTCTCCGGTCAGTTTCACCGCGTGAAGGTATCCGTCGGAACCATGCGATACGGAAACCGACACCTTGCTGCCCGGCAGCAAAATCTTACAGCCGCTCGTATCCGTCCCGCTGTCCAGTTTGATCTGCATTTCCCCTTCCCGCGTGGAAAGCCGCAGTAACTCCGAAGTCGTGCCGGACGATACCGTTCCATGCACCGTTGCGATCACTTCCGCCGCCCGTACCTTTGCCGAAGCGGCCGGCATCACAAACATACCGCACAGCAGAACGGCCGCCAGCAATAACTTTACATAATTTCCCCGTTTCATAACCTATCACACTCCTTTTTCTCCCCATCGTTTATCCAAAACCGATAAAAGCGGACATTATCCCATGTTATGTAAATATATATTATGTAAAGCCATCATACAATATTTACCATCGGAAATCAATGTTTTTTTGGAGAAAATCAAGGTCTGCGCAGGTTACTGTACTACCCCCGTGCCGCTTCTCGTCCACATGATGTTCTGGCTGATCATCTGGTCGATATCCATTCCGATGATCTCGGAAGCTCTCGCTTTTGCCGCCGCTTCATTGGCTGTGCCGAGGTTTTTATAAATCTCATAGGACGGCTTCTTGTTGCCGTTCAAGTCAAACAGGCCAAGCGCAAGGTGGCTTTCCATCTCGCTCGCTTCATCAGTCTGCCGGAACAGAATAAACGAATCGATCTCCGGGAACGACGCGGCCTTCAGATATCCGTAAACGATGGAAGCTTCCTGCTGCTCGTTTCCGAAACTGGAAGTATAACCGATCTCCGCGAGGGAAATGCTTCTCACCTCTCCTGCCGGATTCAATAAACTGCTCTGGTGCATATAGTTGATCAGAATATGAAGATTCTGCATCGTAATATAAGGCGATGTAATGCTGTCCTGTACCCAAACCGCCGGACCGTTCCACGCATAAGGGTCATACAGCGGAGAATTGTAAGGATGGAAGGAAAGTCCCCAGTCAATATTGCCTTCTCTTGTCATATAATAATTAAATTTATCCAGATAGTCCTTTGCCAGAAAGCTTCCCGGGTTGGATTTCCGGTTCCACTCCTGGTCGATGGAATTATAAATACGGACATTCGCATTCATGCTTTTCATTTCATTATAAATAATCCGGAATGCCTTTACATAAATTCCGACATTGAAATCCAGCGAATCGGAACTTGTATACCACCAGGAGGTTCTTGCATTGACTTCATTTCCCAGAATCCAGTTATCGACCTGTCCGCAGCCGAATTTTCCCGAATAACGCTGTGCCAGAAATGCGCCCACCGCCTTCAGATGATCGACGCCGGCTTCATCCGCCACATTCAGCGCATATCCCGGACATGACGCCCCCACAGCCATCGGATGAACCAGATCCTGTGAATAAGGGTTTTCTCCCCTGTTCAGAAGCACGATCGTCACCTGTACGCCGTAATGATTAAAGCTCTTGAACATGGAGTCGAACTTGCCGATCATATTGCCGTTAAAGTAGTAAGTCGTTCCGTTATAGGTAAAAGGAAGCGCCCCCGGCTCCGATGCCCCTGAACAGATATCATCGACCGCCATGTTATATACGACCTGTTTGATGCCGAGCTCCTGCACTTCTTCTCTGGAAGATTTCGTCAGATCGGGAAGAATCCCCTTGATGCCGTTATCCATACGGCCGGCGGTATACGCCGCTATCGCTTCCGGGTTCGTAATATAGTGCTCGTCGCTCACCTGAACCATCTGTCCGTTCTGCTTCACGGCAATCAGGAATTTACGGCTTAAATTTGATTCCGCCGTATTATAGTTCAAAGGAAAACTCACCGTAACCGAAGTTCCCGCGTCAACCGTTGCCACAACGCTGCCCGTCGTTCCATCCTGAAAAACTTCATCCGCGTAAACATAGAATTTCCCGTCATCGTTCGCCGGAACGCTGCCCGTACTGAGCTGACAGACAACATCCGTTCCCGCTATCTGACAGGAATTGATCGAAACCGGACGTCCCGCCGCCTCAACATGCTGCAGGCCATTGTCACAGACATGAGCGCCGCCGACCGTCAGAACGGCCGCCGTCATTACCGCTAACAAAATTTTTCTTACGTTACTCATTCTCAAAACCATTCTCCTCCATTCCGAAGTGTTCTGCAAATTCTTTCGTTATATTTTATGTACATCCCATTATAACATGCCCCGTTTTAAATGTCATCAACGCCTTGCAAAAAAATGAATACACCGTCCCGTTTCCAAATATGATGAAGAAAAACCGTTTTATGGTCAGACAGCCTATGACAGATATGCAAAATTCCGAATCCGTAACGGAAATCCGCCGGGAAGCGGAATACGGAACGGACAAAATCCTTCTTATCATGCAGTTTCCGGAAAACCCGGAACAAACAGCTCAAAGAAGCGCCCTCTGCCGGGATATCGCTGCCGTTCTCGGCGAAGAATTATCCCGGCTTCCGTCAATGGAAAGAACAGAGACGGAACCGCAGCAGCAGAATGCGGGAGGAACTGAGCCATGAAAAGGGTGCGCATCCTGCTGCGGGTCAGCTCCAACCAGCAGTTAGACGCCGACGGCGACCTTTCCGTACAGCGCAGACTCGTCAGAGAGTACATCGGCCGGCACGAAGACTGGCTGTTAGACGACAAGGAATATTTTGAGGGAAGCAACAGCGGTTATAAAAACGCCGTCAGCAAAAGGGACATTTTACAGGAAGCGCTGGCAGACGCAAAGAAAAACGAATACGATATTCTGGCCGCCTATAAAGACGACCGAATCGGACGGCGGATGTGGGAAATCGGCGCCTATGTGATGACGCTGAAGAGCTGCAACGTCGATATCTACACCGTAAAAGACGGCTGCATCTCCCCGGAAAACGATGATATCATGGGGCAGATGATGCTCGCGCTCCGTTACGGGAACGCCCAGAAAAGCAGTTCCGATACGGGAATGCGCGTCAAGGATACGGCTGAAAAACTGGTCCGGGAAGGCAGGTTCATGGGCGGCGCCGCGCCTTACGGCTACCGTCTCGTTTTTTCCGGAAAACTGAGCAAACACGGGCGGGCGCTGCATGAACTGGAAATCGTTCCGGAACAGGCCGCGCTCGTCCGAAAAATCTATGAGCTGTCCTGTTACCGGGAATTTGGTTCCGTCAAGATCGCCGGCCTGTTGAATGCGGACGAATACGACCGTTCGCTGGCGCCCCACGGGGAATGGAAATGCGGTACCGTCACCGGGATTCTTACCAATCCGGTATATGCCGGATATACCGTTTATAAACGCCGGGAACGAATCGGCGGCAAGAATCGCAGAAAAGACAGCCGCGACTGGATAAGGTCGGAAAATCCCGCCCCGGAATTGTGTATCATCGACGAAGTTCTCTGGAATCTGACGCAGGAAAAAAGAAAGAACCGGGCCGCCCGGTATCAGAAAAACGCGCCGCCGCAAGGCTGCGCCGCATTTCCCGTGATCGCAAGAAACGACGGCCGCCTGCCCCTGCAGGACGTCCTTTACTGCGGTTTCTGCGGCCGGAAAATGGTGCGCGGAACAAGATACAGCTACTGGACCCTTCGGGCCACCGGCGAAAGGCGGAGCCGGAAAATTCCGCTGTACCGCTGCCCGGCGGCCCGCGGCGGAATTTCTCACGGCCGGACCGCGCAGTTCCGCGCCGACTTGCTGGAACATATCATATTCGACTGTGCGGCCGGCCGTATCGACGCCCTTTTACGGGAAGAAGACATGGCCGGCCTGTACCGGAAGGAACTGCTTTTCAGGCAGAAAAAGCTGGAAACGGAGCGACGGCGTTTCCAAAAAGAGCTGTCCGGACTGACACTGGATATTAACGTTCTGCGGGAACACATTCCGGACGCCGTGGCCGGAAACTACCCGCTCCCGGTGAAAGAACTCTCCGACGCCCTCAGACGGTGTACGGAACAGAAATCTCTGCTGGAACGGAAAATCCGGGATACGGAAGGCGCATTGAAAGAGCTGGAAGACAATCATGACAGGCTCTTTCACACAAATCCGGCCGTACAAAACGGCGCCGGGACAAAAGGGGCTGTTCTTCCGACCTGGCCGCAGCTCTTCCTGCAGGCCTCTCCCGAAGCGAAGCGCGTCATCATCAACAGGCTGGCAGAACGAATCGAAGTAACCGGAACCCGGATTGTAATACGCTTCCGCGGCTGACCGGACAGGATGCGTTTTTCAAAACCGCGGCCGACGGCCTCCTCGCGGCCTTTACCGCGAATCAGCGTCGGCCGCCCTACCACTCCGTATATACTCTGTTCAGCGTAAAAGATAAAATTGCCAGAATATTCGCATAAATGCTGCTTTCCGGCCAGGTCGCATAAATTTCGGAAGAAGCCACGTTTTTGATATAATCTTTATACCGTACATAGTAATTCGGCGCGCTGCTGTCACCGGGCAGACCATCGTGAACGACAATAAATTCAGGCACGACGACACGGCTTAAAACGATCTCCCCGGTTTCGTCCATCGGTTTGATTTCTTCTTCCGGAATTTTCGGCGGATATTCCCCGTACAGCGTATGGTCCGGAATGACAAGCATTTCCTCCGCTTCTCTTGCGGTTTCTTCCGGCGTCATCCGTATATTCTGTACGGCCGTTACATCCGGCAGCACTTCCACGCCGGAAATCATAACCGGCTCATATCCGGGCGCCTGTACGGTTACATTGTACTCTTCATAAGGCATTGGTGATTCCGGCGTCAGACTGTAAGAAAGAGGCGGTGCGGAAAGCTGCACTTCCTCCGTCTGCCCGGATATATCCGTCTCCAGTGTTTCCACTTCTGTCTCAGGTGCTCTCGTATAGGCAATGGAAATCACGGCGTTCTGAATCGGAATCAATCCGATATCCGAGGTCACATTAATCTGCAGTCCGCCGGTCTGCTCTCCTTCCCCTTGCGCCATTTTAAACGTTTTCCCGTTCATATAATTACCTGCTTTAACCTTATTATCTTTCTCATTATTATATGCAGATTTCGGCATATTGACAGCAGGATGCGAATATCATATGCTTTCGGCCGCCGGACTTTCCACTCCGGCGATTACGGGAATCATTCCTATACAGTCAGAAGCAGCATAATCTCGTTGCTTCTTGCAACAAATTTTGTCATCGCATCCGGTTCCAGCGGCGCATGCTGCAACAGCGCAAGGTCGTATAACTGTTCGCAGATCATCTTCGTATTCTCGCCGTCTTTGTGCTCCAGCACATACTGTACAAGCGGATGGTTTGCATTTAAGATCAGCGTTTCGCCCTCTCTGCCGCCGAACATTCCGGGATCCATGCCGGGCATCGCATACATCTTCATCATATCCTGCATCCTTCTGCTTTCTTCGGATAAGGTGATCATGGAAGAAATCTTCTTGTTTTTCAGCTTTTCTACCTTAACGGTAATGGAATCTTTCTTCAATGCTTTCTTCATGATGCCGGCAATTTCTTCCGCCTGCTCTTCCATTTCCTTCTCGGCTTTTTTGGAAGTCTTCGCTTTGAACGTATCCGTCAGATCAGCGTCGATTCTCTGGAATTTAACGCCTTCATTCTTCGCTTCCAGCTGGGATACGAAAGGCTGGTCAATATTGTGTGTCAGAATCACCGCATCCATTTTGGCAGCCCGGAACATATTGATGTACTGGCTCTGCTGCTTTTCATCCGTCACATAGTAGATGACTTTTTCTTTCTTTTCCTCTTCTGCATCTTCTTCCGCCTCAGCGTTTTCGTCAACGACTTCCGCTTCGACCTTCTCGCCGTTCTCGTCTACGGCCCGGCCGCTCTCCGTATCCTCAGCGCCTTCATCCGTATCCTGATTTTCTTCGGCATCCCCGCCGTTTTCGCCCTGTTCACCCGCAGTTTCCGCCGGAGCGTTTTCATCCGCGTTTTCTGCCGAAGCATCGCTTTCGCCCGCTCCCGCAGTCTCCTCCTGTTCTTCCGGGTCGCTCTTTGCGACCTCCAGGCATTCCGGAAGGGTCAGGTATTTGCCGTCCAGATTCTTAAAGAGAATATAATCGGTCATTTTCTCGCAGAACTTATCGTCTTTCAGACAGCCGAACTTGATAAACGGGCTGATGTCGTCCCAGTATTTCTCATATTCTTCTTTTTCGGTTTTGCACATGCCGGAGAGCTTGTCCGCCACCTTCTTTGTAATGTACTCGTTAATTTTATTGACAAACCCATCGTTCTGCAGAGCGCTTCTTGATACATTTAACGGCAGATCCGGGCAGTCGATCACGCCTTTTAACAGCATCAGAAACTCCGGGATAACCTCTTTAATATTGTCCGCGATAAATACCTGATTGTTATACAGCTTGATCGTGCCTTCGATGGATTCATATTCCATATTGATCTTCGGGAAATATAAAATTCCCTTCAGATTAAAAGGATAATCCATATTCAGATGAATCCAGAACAGAGGCTCCTTATAATCCTGAAATACCTTCCGGTAAAACTCCAGATATTCTTCTTTTGTGCAGTCATTCGGATGTTTGCTCCACAGCGGCTGCGTCTCGTTCAGAAGTTCCGGACGTTTTCTGATTTTCAGTTTCTGCTCGTCTTCTTCCTTTTCCTTCTTAATCTCTTCGATGACCACATCCGTATCCAGTTTCTCCGTTTCCGCGATCGTCTGGGTATCCGTCGTATTGGCCTTGCTCAGATAGATTTCAATCGGCATGAAAGAGCAGTATTTTTTAATGACTTCGCGGGCCTTGTATTCGTTACAGAATTCCAGGCATTCTTCGTTCAGGAAAAGCGTAATTTCGGTTCCGACTTCGCTTCTTGTGCCCTCTTCCATATCAAATTCCGTGCCGCCGTCACATTCCCAATGCACGGGCGCCGCGCCCTCCTGAAAAGAAAGAGAATCGATATGCACTTCGTCCGCTACCATGAATGCGGAATAAAATCCCAGACCGAAATGTCCGATGATCTGATCTTCATTCGTCTTATCTTTATATTTCTCAATAAATTCCGTTGCTCCCGAAAAGGCAATCTGATTGATGTATTCTTCCACTTCGTCAGCGGTCATACCGAGACCGTTGTCGATGAATTTCAGAGTCTTTTCTTCCGGATTCACAATCACCTGAATTTTGGCCTTATAACCATCGGGCAGCGAATATTCGCCCATCATATCCAGTTTCTTCAATTTCGTCACCGCATCGCATCCGTTGGAAATCAATTCACGGAAGAAAATATCATGGTCAGAATATAACCATTTCTTGATAATCGGGAAAATATTGTCGCTGTTGATCGATAAATTGCCATGCTTTGCTGCCATTTTACCACATTCCTTTCTCTTTTTAATCTCACGCTTCTCGTCCAATGACTATGCTTTTTAAGCCTGTCTTTATCTAAAGAACAGTGTAATGCGCGCTTTCCAAAAAGTCAAGAAAAAATTAGCACTCGTTATGAACGAGTGCTAACAATGTGTGGCAAGCCCCATGCTTTTCAGGCTTTCCGAATTTCTAAATTTTTTCTAAACTGCATTTTACAGAACCGTTTTTCTTCTTTTAAAACTCAAAACCGCTGTTAAAGATATCCCAGAAATCGGATGTCACAACGTTATCATCATGAATAAACCCGATGCTTCCCCAGAGTTCTTCATTCAGCTTCCTTGTCAGCGTTTCCACAAACGCGTCGTATTCCTGTCCAAACACTTCTTTTTTCCGCTGTTCCACGATTTTAATCTTGTTGCTGTCCGTTTCCTCTTTATCGAACGTGCTGATACATTTGATGATATGATAGCCTTCTTCCGTCTCTACGACGCCGCTGATTTCACCCGTTCCGAGGTTAAACGCCGCCTTTTCAAAAGCGGGATCCATCTCGCCTTTTCCGAAGGCACAGGTGCTTTTTTCCCCCTCGTTATAACGCCTCACCAATTCATCGAAATCTTCTCCGTTCTCCGCCATTTCCAATACTTCACAGGCGGTTTGATAGGTATCGTCTTTCGCTTTTTCCGTGTATTCGATCTTCCGCCCCGTGCCGTCCGTGGCATAAGTCTTTAACAGAATCTGCTGGACTTTGATGGTCCGCGCTTCATCGTCACTGATTTCCGGATTGATATCTTTGATAATATACTGATACACTTTATTGGCAAGGGCATATTCCTTATAAAGGCCCTCGATCGTTTCCTGGTCGACGCCCATCGCATCGACTTCCGTTTCGTTCAGGGATGCATAGTAAACCTTCGCGATATATTCCGCCTGCTCCTTCTCTTCCTTCGTCAGTTCGACATCGTATTTTTCCGCCATCAGGTTCATCGTTTTGATCTGCGCAATCTGCGCCAGCGCGATATCCTTTACATTCTGCTCAAGCGTCATATCTCCCAGGTTAATATTCCAGATCTCCGTCCCGTAAACGCTTTCGTACTGGTTCTGGATGTTGGTCAGATAAACCATCATTTCCGGTTTCGTACAGGATATCGTCTCGATTCGGAACACCTCTTCTTTGTCAAAACCCGTCGTCAGCACGACTTTCATGTTCTTCCCCGCACAGCCGGTCAGCACGGCCGCCAGCACCGACAGGGAAAGGAAAAGTGCGGCCGCTTTTTTTCTTTTTCCTGACATAGTTTCTCCGTCCTCTGTTTTACATTTCCGTTTTCAGAATCCTTTTTCTCATTCTGCTCCCAAACATTTTCCGTCTTTCCGATACCAGTATTCACCGTTTGTCAGTAAATAATCTTCCCCTGACAAAACCGCCCTGACATAATCGGCCGGGGATTCCATTTTCCGGCGGAAAGCGATACCGCCGCCGAGAAGCGTATTGCGGTGTATATCGGAGCCCGCCGTCATGGGAAAACGATGCCTTCCGGCATAAGCGACGGCCTTTGTGTCAAAAGCCGGATCGTTGTGTGCAAGGCTCCGGGAGTTGGAGTGCATGGCGTTGATTCCCTCGACGCCGTCAATCCATTCCGGGAAAAGACGTACTTCCGGTATATAGCTTTCCTCTCTGTACGGGTGGGCGTGAACCACCATTCCGCCTCCGGCATGCACAAGGCCGTACTGTTTTTTAACATCCGCATGGCGGATTTCCGGATTTTCGAGCATCCACGCCTTATCGACGCCGTAAATCAGAAATTCCGTTCCGGAAAAACCGGCTTCATATCCGAAAAAAACGTCCAGACCGATCTTATCGCCTTCCGCCCTGGCATTTTCATATCCTCTGCAAAATTCATGCACCCATTCCTTCCAGGGCAGATTCCTGTCCACCGCCGTATTGCCGCCCCAGTTATGGTCCGTCACGAAAATCCCCGTATAACCATATTCCCTGCAGGCCTGCGCCATTTCCCTTCCCGTATTGCGGGCGCAGGCGCTTCCTTCGGACGTATGAAGATGGGTCTCATACAGATAAGGATATTCTTTTTTGATCCGCTCATACATATCCGCGTCATATCCCTTTCTTTTTCTCTTTTTCCCCCTGCTGCCCATTTCCCGGCAGACGTATACACAAAAAGCGCAGGTCGAACCGCCTGCGCCCGAATAAGTCAATCCATCCTGTCAAATCTATCTGATAACGTGAATCCATCCTTCCGGCGCTTCGATGCGTCCCATCTGGATTCCGGTCAGCGTATCGTATAACTTCTTTGTCACAGGACCCATTTCCGTCATGCCGCTCGGAAATACGATTTCTTTTCCGTGGTCAACCACTTTTCCGACCGGAGAAATAACGGCCGCCGTACCGCACAGACCGCACTCGGCAAAATCTTCGATTTCGCTCAGCGCAACGGGCCGTTCTTCCACGGTAAGGCCGAGGTAATCCTTCGCAACCGTTACCAGGGAACGGCGCGTAATGGACGGCAGTATGCTGTCCGATTTGGGCGTTACGATTTTATGGTCTTTCGTCACAAAAAGGAAATTGGCTCCTCCCGTTTCTTCCACGTATGTCCTCGTTCCCGCATCCAGATACATGTTCTCGTCATATCCTTCTTCATGCGCGGTCACGATCGCATGCAGGCTCATCGCATAATTCAGGCCGGCCTTAATATGTCCCGTTCCGTTCGGCGCCGCCCGGTCAAAATCGCTCACCTTGATCGTCAGCGGCTTTGCGCCGCCTTTGAAATAGGGGCCGACAGGTGTTGTGAAAATACGAAACTGGTATTCCTCCGCCGGTTTTACGCCGATTACGGAAGAGCTGCCAAATATAAAAGGACGGATATACAAAGTCGCGCCCGAACCATACGGCGGTACATAAGCCTCATTGGCCGCTACGGTCTGCGCCACCGCCTCCACGAAACGCTCTTTCGGGAAAACAGGAATTTCCAGCCGTTTACAGGAATCTTCCATACGCTGCCCGTTCAAATCGGGGCGGAAAGTAACGATATGGCCGTCTTCCGTCGTATACGCCTTTAATCCCTCAAAGCAGGTCTGTGCATACTGTAAAACGCCCGCACACTCATTGATCGTGATCGAGGCATCCGAAACCAGGCCGCCCTCATCCCATACGCCGTTCTTATAATTTGCCACAAATCTCTTGTCCGTCTCATGATATCCGAATCCGAGATTTGCCCAGTCTATATTTTTCTTCTCCATAACTCCTGTCACTCCTTCCTCATTTTGTATCCATTTTATACTTTTATCGGCAAAAGTCAAGCCTACAGCACGGAAGAAACGATTTCCATCGCGACATCATAAGCAAAATCGTTTACCGCTTTTTCGCACAGCCGGAGCATTTTCCGGTGCTCTTCCGTCAACTGATATTTTTTGAACTCCGCCAGGCTTTCCATCACGCTTTCCCCGTCAAAATCGTCCAGCTGCTGATACAGGCGCAGCAGTTTTTCCCTCCAGACGTCTTCGGTGATCTGCTGTTTCTCGGCCGGCTCTTCCTCTTTTTCCATACGGCACGACGAAACTTCCGTTTCCAGATATCTGTCCAGGTTTTCGCCGAGCGTCCGCATCATGCCAAACAGAATCGGAGACTGTACCTCGACTTCCTCAAGCTTTCCGTCCTTACTCTTTTTCTCCAGTTCAAATGCTTCTTCGGCAAGCTCGTCGGCTCCGACGTTGCGCGCGTTGCCCTTCAGCGCATGGACAATTATCGCGTAACCGGACACGTCTTCCTTTCCGAGCATATTTTTTAACTGCTCTTCCTTTTCGTGCAGAATCTCCCGGAAATCCCGCAGTACCTTTTCATACAGGGCGCGGCTTCCGCCCATATATTTCAGGCCGTTTGCGGCATTGATGCCCATATCCGTCAGTTTTTCTTCATCCAGTCCGCCTATATGATCGTCATTTTCCACGGATATTTCTTCATCCTCCGTCAGGTAAACGAGTTCTTTCGGAAGGTACTGGATCAGCATATCTTCCAGTTTATCCGGTTCGATCGGCTTCGAAAGATAGTCTTCAAAACCCGCTTTCAGATAAAATTCTCTGGCTCCCACCACCGCATTGGCCGTCAGCGCAATAACAGGGATATTCCGGGACGGGTTGTCTTCCAGTTCCCGGATGGCGCGGAGCGTCTGAACGCCGTCCATGACCGGCATCATATGGTCCATGCAGATCAGATGATACTCTTTCCGCTTTAACATTTCCAGACATTCGCCGCCGCTTGAGGCAACGTCTATCTGAAGTTTTGTCTTCCGCAGAAGATCCTGCGCCACGGCCAGATTCATCGCGTTATCATCCACCACAAGAATTTTGGCGAGCGGCGCGATAAACTTTTCGCGGTAGCTGATCGAATTTTTGACACTCTTGTCATATTGTTCCTGAAAATCGCCCAGCGGCGATGGATTGATGATTTTCTGCGGTATTGCAAAAGAAAATACGGAGCCTTTGCCGTATTCGCTCTTCACTTCCAGTTTTCCGCCCATCATACCGACGAGCTGATGGGTTACCGCAAGGCCGAGCCCGGTGCCTTCTTCGTTTCTGCTCGCCTTCATATCCAGTCTGTTGAATGTTTCGAAAATCCTGGCAATGTCCTTTTCCTTCACGCCGATTCCGGTATCTTCCACCATGATTTTCAAAAGAAGCATATCTTTTTCCTGCTTTTCCCAGGAAAGACGCAGCGTTACCGTTCCGGTCTGCGTATATTTTACGGCATTGGAAAGAAGATTGCCGATAATCTGGCGGAGATGCACTTCATCTCCTGACAGTTTATAAGGAATGTCCGGCGCGATGTCCAAAGAAAGACGCAGTTTCTTTTTCCGCAGCGGAATGGATACGCTGTTGATCAGATCGTTTAACAGGGAACTGATATCATACGTCCCTTCCGCCAGCTCCATTTTACCGGACTGCAGTTTGGAAAAATCCAGAATGTCGCTGACCAGAGAAAGCAGAATGGTCCCGGCCTGCTTAATGTCGAGCGCGTAGCCGCGGATCGTTTCGTCCTGGCTCTCCCGCAGAATCAGCTCGTTCAGTCCGAGCATCGTGTTGATCGGCGTGCGTATCTCATGAGACATATTGGCAAGAAAAACATCCCGTGCGCGGCTTGCTTTCCTTGCGTCGATCATCGCATTTTCCAGCTCGATATTCTTTTTTTCCAGTTCATCTTTGGCAAGAAGCAGCGAAACCGCCTGCTTTTCCAGTTTGGAAGTAAAGCCGCTTCTCCGTTCCTGTTTTTTTTCTTCCATGTTACTTTCTTTCCTTCCTGTTCTTCCGCTCATATTTTACAAACCTGTAAGCAATGTCAAAATAGGTCTGTTCTTCGCTGTCTGCGGTTATCTCCCATTCCCCGGACGCATCCAGATCGGGGAAATGGGCATCCGCTTCGTAGGAATGGTCGATCTTCGTCACATGCGCCGTGTCACAATACGGCAGCATCATGCGGTAAACGCTTTCCCCTCCGATAATATAAATTTCTTCATCCCGGTACTTCTTCAACTCGTCCAGCAGTTCTTCCAGGCTGTGTACGACAACAGCGCCTTTTACTCTGTACGCCGGATTGCCGGAAAGAATGATATTCGTCCTGTCCGCAAGGGGCATTCCCTGCGGAAAAGTTTCCAGCGTTTTTCTGCCGAGCACGACTACCTTTCCGGTCGTTTCCTGCCGAAACGCCTTATGATCGTTCGGAATGCGGACAAGCAGTCCTCCCTTACAGCCGATCGCCCAGTTATTATCTACTGCCACAATTACATTCATCGCCGCGGCCATGTCCTTTCCAAAGTTTTCTATTTGTCGTATTTATCGCACAGCGCGTTAATCTGGTCGGCAAATCTGCCGAGATCCTTATTCGCGCCGCCTTCGTTCTTATAAATAACCGCCATAAGCCGCTGACCGGCCGCCACCAGTCTTGCAAAGACATCGGACAGGATATGTCCTTTCTTTTTCAGCATGACAGGTTCCGCTTCGTACAGGAACCGGCCGGCCGCCAGATCGAATCTCGTGCCGCTGTACGGCGCATAAGCATCCAGCCCGTGTTCCGCTTTCAGGCACTCGGTGAAAAGTTTGCAGATACGGTCGTCGCCGTGTACTACAAAAACCTTCTCCGGCTTCCGCGCAAATCCCTCTATCCAGCGCAGCAGTCCCGCTTTATCCGCATGGCCGCTCATACCCACCAGTTTTTCAATCTCAGCGCGGATATCGATCGTTTCGCCAAACAGCTTCACTTCTTTCACGCCTTCCACGATCGCCCGTCCCAGCGTTCCGACCGCCTGATAGCCGACGAACAGCACCGTACATTCTTTCCGCCAGAGATTATGCTTTAAGTGGTGCCGGATTCTGCCGGCCTCACACATGCCGGAAGCGGAAATAATCACTTTCGGCGTATTTTCAAAATTGATTTCCTTCGACTCGTCGCTTGTGATCGCAAGATGCAGGCCGGGGAAGGTAATCGGATTGATGCCCTTCTGAATCAGCTCCATCGCCTCTTCGTCAAAACACTCCACACTGTTTCGCTGGAAAATGCCGGTCGCTTCCACCGCCAGCGGGCTGTCCACATAGACCGGAAAATCTTCATGCCCCTTCACGCGCCGTTCTTCCTTGATCTGCCGCAGAAAATACAGCAGTTCCTGTGTCCTGCCCACCGCAAAAGATGGAATCACCACATTGCCGCCCCGGTCGAAAGTCCTCTGCAGAATCCCGGAAAGTTCCCCTACAAAATCGACTTTTTCTTCGCTGTGGTTTCTGTCCCCATAGGTGGACTCCATTATCACATAATCGGCTTCTTTCGTCATCTTCGGGTCTTTCATGAGCGGCAGCCCGATGTTGCCGATATCGCCGGAAAAAACCAGTTTCTTCTTAACGTCCCCTTCCTCCGCCCAGACCTCAATGCTGGCCGAACCCAATAAATGGCCGATGTCCGTAAACCGGATAACGACGCCGGGACATACTTCGATTTTTTTCTCATATTCACAGGGCACCAGACGTCTGATCACGCCGTCCGCATCTTCCATCGTATAAAGCGGATCCACCTGCGCATGCTCCGAACTCCGCTTCGCCTTGCGGTTCTTCCACTCCGCTTCCTGCATCTGGATATGCGCGCTGTCCCGCAGCATAATACTGCACAGGTCTGCGGTGGCATCCGTCGTATAGACGCTTCCCCGGAACCCCCGTGCATATAAAAAGGGCAGAAGCCCGGAATGATCGATATGCGCATGTGTCAGAAAAATGTAATGAATCAGCGCCGGCTCCACCGGCAGTCCGCAGCTCTGAAAAGTCTGTGTTCCCTGTTCCATTCCGTAATCCACCAGAATGTTCGTATCATTGACCCGAAGATAATGGCAGCTGCCGGTCACTTCGTGAGCTGCCCCGATAAACATCAGTTCCATAGGCTGTCCTCCCTTATTTAAAATATAGAAACATCCAAAGCCACCGGAAGAATAACCCGACAGAGGCATTCTTTCGGATCAGGAAAATCCGTAACGGGATTTTCCTGATCTTATATTACCATTTTTCAGGATTTGCGTACAGTCAATTTCCAAAGAATTACATATGATAACATTAAATAATGACAAAATACGATTCGGGGTGACACTATGTTACTTCAAGTAATGCCCGTGTTTCTTTTTATGCTCGCCGTTTCGGTCGATTCCCTGACCGCCGGATTGTCCTACGGCGCTTCCAGAGTCCGTATAAAACTCATTTCCGCTGTTTTTCTTATATTCGTCCCTTCGGTTTTCATCACGCTCATGACGCAGGCCGGCTCTCTGCTCTTTTCCCTCTTTCCGGCAGGGATGCTTTCCCTTCTTTCTTTTCTGCTGCTGTTCTTTCTCGGCTGTGAAAAGCTGCTGGAAAGCCTGATACGCCGTCTTGCAAAAGGATATCCCGATATTATCGGCAACTGGACCTGTAAGATCAAACAGCTCAACATCATTTTTACCATTTATTTTTCGCCGGAAGAGGCCAACCAGCAGGAAGTACAGGTTTTAAGCGGTAAAGAAGCCTTTTTTTTAAGCCTTGCCCTCTCTTTGGACAGTATGTTTGCCAGCATGGCCTTCTCCTGTCAGGTATCTTCCCTGCTCCTCCTGTTTCTTTCGGCCGCATTTTTTCATTTCCTGCTCTTTTCGCTCGGCTATGTATCAGGTCTGCTCGTTTCGAAAAAATTTTCCTTTGACCTCTCCTGGCTCAGTGGGCTGTTTCTTCTGTTACTGGCGTTTGGCACGCTTCTGTAATCTCCTTCTTTTCCGTCCCGTAATGAACGGCAACGAGCAGTTCATGTACGATGACCGGCATCAGCGACAATGCCAGAAGCTGTCCCCACTCCATCCATTCCAGTTTTACCGTGCCGAAAAGCGCGATCAGCGGTTCGATCTCCGTTACCGCAAACTGCAAAAGCAGGCCGAACACAAGCGCCAGAATCATAAACGGATTCTTCTTATGATTCATCCTGAATATGGACCGGTTCACATCCCGCATGCCGACCGCGTGGAAAAGCTGGCTCATGCCGAGCACCGTGAAAGCATGCGTCTGCGCCTTGATCAAAACGGCCGAAATCCGGTAGCTTTCCATGATATTATGTAAATTTACCGGCATATTTTCCGCCATCAGCCGGTCATAAGGCACTTTTAAGAAAGCAGCAAGGCTTACGCCGCCGATCACAAACCCATAACAGAGCACGCACAGAAGCCCTCCTTTGGCAAAAAGGGATTCTCCTTTTTTTCTGGGCGGCTCCTTCATCAGCAGGTCGGTCTCGTTATCGTCCACACCAAGCGCCAGCGCCGGAAGGGAATCCGTAATCAGATTAATCCACAGGATGAAGCTTGCTTTCAAAGGACTCGGAAACCGTGCGATAATCGTCACGAGCATCGTCATGATTTCGCCCAGATTCGAAGAAAGCAGAAAAAGCACCGATTTCCGGATATTCTCATAAATGCCCCTTCCTTCTTTGATGGCAAGATGTATCGTCGCGAAATTATCGTCCATCAGCACAAAATCAGCGGCGTTGCGCGCAACGTCCGTTCCGTTCTTTCCCATGGCGATTCCGATATCCGCCGCCTGCAGGGACGGGGCGTCGTTTACGCCGTCTCCGGTCATCGCCGCCGTCTTGTCGAGTTTTTGGAAGCCTTTCACAATTCTGACCTTATGTTCCGGCGTCACCCTGGCAAAGACCTTTAACCGAGGCAGTTTTTTCAGGAATACGGATTCCTCCATCCCGTCCAGTTCCCGTCCGGAAACGCATTCCTCCGGTAAAGAGGCGATCCCCAGTTCCCTTGCTATGGAAAATGCGGTATTCTGATGGTCGCCCGTAATCATCACCGTGGAAACGCCGGCTCTTCTGAACTCTTCCACGGCCTCCACGGCTTCCGGCCTGACCGGGTCCTGCATGCTGACAAACCCCAGAAACACCATGTCCGACTCCTGCAATCCGCCGTCTTGCTTCATGGCAACGGCAAGCACCCTTCTGCCCTCGTTCATCAGCCCGTCCAGCACGCGCAGAAGCGCCGTCCTGTCGCCGTCACGCAGCGCGCACTTTCTCCCGTTTTGGAAAAAATAAGCACAGCGTTCCAGTATTTTCTCGGCGGCGCCTTTGGAATAAGCGTTCATATGGCTTCCCTGTACGCCCCCTTTTATCATATGGGATGTGGTCATCATTTTCCGCTCCGAATCAAACCCTTTTTCTTCTTTCCGCGGAAAACGGCTTCGGATGTCATCGACCGAAAGTCCGCATTCTTCGGCCATATGAATGAGCGCCATCTCCGTCGGGTCGCCAAACCCTCCTTCTCTGGAAGAAATTCCGTCATTGCAGAGAATACAGCCCAGCAGAAAATGCGCCTTTCCGTTTTTCTCCCATTCCGCATCCTGCCAGAGCTGATTCGTAAAAAGACGGGAAAATTTTTCCCGTTCCACCATTTTTCCGTCCAGATAGCATTCCGTAACCGTCATCCGGTTCTGCGTCAGCGTACCGGTCTTGTCCGAGCAGACGACGTCCACCGCGCCCAGCGTCTCCACCGAAGACAGTTTCCGCACGATCGTTCTGGCCCGCACCATCCGCGATACGCTGAGCGCAAGTACGATCGTAACGATGGCCGGAAGCCCTTCCGGTACTGCCGCCACCGTCAGAGACACGGAGGTCAGAAGCATCTCGCCCACATTCCGCTTCTGCCAGACGGCAATCACAAACAGCAGCGCGCATACCGCAACGGCCAGAATGCTGAGTACTTTTCCCAGCTCTCCGAGCTTGACCTGCAGAGGCGTCAGCTTTTCCCCCGTTTCGTGGAGCATATCCGCAATATGCCCGATGCGGGTATCCATCCCGATCGCCGTCACGACCCCCTTGCCCCGTCCCCTCGTCACATAAGTTGACATATAAGCCATGTTCGCACAGCTGTTATCTCCCTGTACTTCTTCCACATAGTCAGCCGCCTTTTCCACCGGCGCAGACTCTCCCGTTAGGGTAGACTCTTCTATCTGAATCCCCTGTGTTTCGATCAGGCGCAGATCGGCCGGAACCATGCTCCCGGCTTCCAGCAGCACGATATCACCCGTAACCAGCTCTTCGGCGGATGTTCTCATTGTCTTTCCGTCCCGGATAACGACCGCCTGAGGGCAGGAAATCTTTTTCAACGCCTCCACCGCCCTGCCGGCTTTCCCCTCCTGAATCACGCCGATTGCGGCATTCAATACGACGACCGTAACAATAATAACCGCGTCTCCGGCTTCTCCGAGCAGAAGCGAAATGGCCATCGCCACGATCAGAATCAGAATCAGCGGGTCGTTTAACTGCCCCAGTATCATCTGCCAGATACTTTTCCCCGCCTGTTCCCGCAGGCGGTTGGCCCCCTGTCTTGTCCGTCTTTCGAGAACCTCCCGCCTGTCCAGACCTTTTTCCCGGTCGGAATGCAGCAACCGGATGGTTTCTGCCGCTGTTTTCATTTCATACATATCCTTTTCCTCCTCAAGCGCCGTTGTATTGGAATATTCCAATCTCTTTACACTTTATATGCTTGTCTCGGAAAAGTTATGCCAGCCTTTCGTCACTCCCGGCTTAAAAGCTTCTGAGCCTGTCGCTGCCGTCATCGACCGTATTTTCGATCGATTTAATCACCACATAATAACCAAAAGAAGGGTTGACCTCAACATATACCCGGTCGCCCGCTTTATGGCCGAGAAGCGCTTTCCCAAGCGGCGCCTCCGTGCTGATCAGGCCTTCCAGCGAATTGCCGCGCACCGTCGTGACCAGTTTATATGTTTCCGTCGTCCCGTCTTCCTCAAAGTATACCTCTATGGTATTGTTTAAGCCGACTTCATCTTCCGCGGACTCATCGGAGACGATGACCGCCGTCCGTATCATCCGTTCCAGATAGCGGATGCGGCTTTCGTTCTGGTTTTTTACCTTCTTGGCCGCATGATATTCGAAGTTTTCACTCAGATCCCCGTGCGCCCGCGCCGTCTTCACATCCTCCAGCGCTTCCTTACGCACCACCAGCTTCCGGTACTCGATTTCTTCCTTCATCTTTTCGATGTCTTTCTGTGTCAGTTCATTGTGCATTTTGTAATTCTCCTTTATACAAAAACAAAGGCAGAATGGCTGTGGCCATTCTGCCGGACAAAAAGTTTTTCTGAGGCAGTAAAGCATACTGCCTCAAAAACTTTTCGTCTTTCAGACCGTCTGGTTCTTCCCGATATAAACCGGGAAACTGTCCGTTCCTTTCATTTCCTTGCCGGCCGTAATCGTAACATTCTTATCGGTAACTAAATACTCTATATCCGCTCCCGCTTCCACTACGGTTCCCTGCATCAGGACGCAGTTTCTGACTTTCGCGCCTTTTGCAATCTTCACGCTTCTGAAAAGAATGCTGTTTTCCACTTCTCCTTCGATGACACAGCCGTCAGCCGCCATCACATTCTGCGCTTTACAGCCATTCATATATCTGGTAGGGTTGCCGCCGTGAAGCTTCGTATAAATCGGAGGGCCGGAGAATAACGCGTTCAGGTTATAATCATCCAGAAGCTTCATATTCTCGTCAAAATAACTCTTCAGGTCATTGATGCGTGCAATATAATTCTCACATTTATAAGCCTGTACATTGATCTGGTTCAGCTTGGGCACAAGGATATCCCGTTCGAAAAATTCATGTCCGTGCACATATGCTTCTTCAATCAGCCTGATTAAATATTCGCGCTCCAGCACATACATATTCATCGAGAAATTCTGGACGCCTTCTTCTTTTGAGTTTACATAAATCTTAGTTACTCGGCCGTCGCTGACATCGAACGTATAATAGAAACATTTTCCGTTAGACGGAAGCTTAACAAGGCTTTCCGGAAGTTCCTGCTCGTTGTAGGCGATCGTCACATCCGCGCCGCTGTCGATATGTGCCTGAAGCATCGCCTTAAAATCAAAATTCACCGCAATATTGGCATCCGTCAGAATCACATACGTTTCTTTCTGGCCTTTCAGGAAATTCAAAATCCCCGCCAGAGCGCCTACGCGGCCCACATAAGGTTTCGCGTCTTTTTCCGCAAAGGGCGGGAAAATATTCAGACCGCCGTTTTTGCGCACCAGATCCCACTCACGGCCGGATCCGAGATGATCCATCAGGGAGTGATAATTGTTATTCACCATGATGGAAACGTTTCCGATATCGCTGTGGGTCATGCTGGATAACGTAAAATCGATCAGGCGGTAACGGCTGGCAAACGGAATCGACGCCATCAAACGGATATTAACCAGTTCCGGAACCAGCAGATCATAACTGTTCGGGAAAATAATGCCGAGTGCATTTGTATTCGTATTTAACATTGCTCTTCACCGCCTTCTACATTTTTATTAATCATGGCTTTCGGACCGATCTTGGCATTATCGCCGATCGTGATGCCCGCGCCGATCGTCGCAACGCCGTTCTCGTCATCGGAAGGCATCGCGCCTACTACCGCGTTTTCGCCGATCGTAACGCTCTCCGCCACAATACAGTGCCGCACAACGGCGCCCGCTTTTACGACCGTATTTCCCATGATTACGGCGTCTTCGATAACAGCGCCCTTTTCCACCTTGACGCCCTCAAACAGAATCGAATGTCTGACCGTTCCCTTGATCTGACAGCCGTCCGTTATCATCGAATTTTCAACAACCGCGCCCGCAGAAATTTTCTGTCCCGGCAGCGCCGCTTTCCGGCTGTAAATCTTCCAGTCTTCATCGAACAGATTGATGCCGCTGTTATCCGGGTCGAGAACTTCCATATTCGCTTCCCATAAAGAAGCTATCGTTCCGACGTCTTTCCAGTAACCGCTGAAATGATAAGCGTACATTCTGCGGTTATCCCTGAGCAGGTTGGGAATGATGTTATTGCCGAAATCGTTCTCGGAATTCGGATCCGCCTCATCCTCTTCCAGATATTGTTTCAGAATATCCCAGTTAAATATGTAAATACCCATGGAGGCCAGATTGGATTTCGGATTCTTCGGTTTCTCCTGGAACTCTGTAATTCTGTCGTTTTCATCCGCAACCATCAGACCAAAACGGGAAGCCTCTTCCCACGGAACTTCCATAACGGCAACGCTGAATTCCGCATCCTTCTCCTTGTGAAATTTCAGAAAATCGCTGTAATCCTGCTTGCAGATCTGATCGCCGGACAGGATAATCACATATTCCGGATCATATCTTTCGATAAAAGAAAGGTTCTGATAGATCGCATTGGCCGTTCCCTTATACCAATCCGATTTGTTTGCTTTCTGGTAAGGCGGAAGCACATGCACGCCCCCGTAAAGTCTGTCCAGATCCCACGGCTGACCGTTTCCCACATATTCGTTCAGCACAAGCGGCTGATACTGTGTCAGAATACCGACCGTATCGATTCCGGAATTTACACAGTTTGAAAGCGGGAAGTCAATAATACGATATTTTCCCCCGAATGGAACCGCCGGTTTGGCAAGCTTCTCCGTCAATGCGTACAGACGGGAACCCTGTCCGCCGGCAAGAAGCATTGCAATCATTTCTTTTGCCATAATTTAGCCCTCCATCATATAGTCTTTATATATAAAATAATACAACATTCTGACGATAAAAGGAAGCGCAAGATTACGAATTTTGTTAGAATTTTCCAAAAATTTATGCCTTTATCCGCGCTCTCCTTCCCGCTCTCTGACCACCACCTTTACCCGGCTTCCTGGCTGCTTTCCGATTCTGGCGCGGATATCCTTCCGGATGCCGATGATATAGCAGATGCTGCCGTCCGCGTTCCTGACGCCCATATTGACAATGCTGCCGTCATAAGGCTCCCCGTCGAAGGTGACATGCACCTTTACCCTTCCTTTTCCAAACTCCGTTCTGATATCGTATGGAAAAATGACGTAAGCGCCGCCCTTTTTATCCGCTTCATAAATCAAAGATTCGTACTCATAGACTTTCTGAGCCATGTGCATTTTCCTCCCCGTTTCTTTCTGAGTTTCCGGCCCTTTGGCCACGTTGACATCATATGCCGTATCCGCATAAAAGTAAAGTATCGGCTCGAAAGGTTTCCCTTTTTACGCCGAATCAGGTATAATATTTCCAGATATTCTGAAAATATTTTCTGAAAAACAAAAAGAGGTCCTCATGCACAACATATTGATTATTGAAGATGACAGGTCCCTTGCAGACGGCCTGGTACGCGCGCTTTCCTCGGAACAGAATGCGGCGGAAAGCTGCGGCTGTCTGGAGTCGGCCAGGGCAAAACTGGAGCAAAACAGCGGAAACGGCTACGCTCTGATTCTTCTGGACGCCAATCTGCCAGACGGAAACGGTTTTGATTTTCTCGCGGAACTGAAAAAACGATACGCAATCCCCGTGATCATGCTCACCGCAAACGATCTGGAAACGGATATTGTTTCCGCGCTGGAACGGGGGGCTGACGATTATATCACAAAGCCGTTCAGCCTGGCGATTCTGCGCGCACGGGTAAATGCCAGGCTGCGCATGGCGCAGCATAACGGCCGGTCCGACGGCGGACCGGTATCCGCTTCGCCGGACAGCGGTTTTGCACAGCCCCTTTCCGGGCAAAAACCGCAAGGATTCCGCTACCGGGCGAAAGGCTGTTTCTTCGATTTCGATCTGATGCGTTTTTCCTGTGCCGGGAACACGGTGGAGCTGAGCAAAACCGAACAGAAACTTCTGCGCATTCTGACCGAAAATGCCGGCATTACCCTTTCACGCAGCCGCCTGATCGATTATGTATGGGCACTCGATGCGGATTTCGTAGATGAAAACGCGCTTTCCGTCGCCGTCAAACGGCTAAGGGACAAACTGGGGGCACAGGACTTTATCGAGACGGTGTACGGGATCGGGTACCGGTGGAAAACCTGACAAAGAAAGAAGGGACGCTTCATGTATCATTCTGCCATAACCGTTACCGCCATTATTTTCATCATCGTTTCCATCGTCATAACCGTCCACGGTTATTTCTCCGTCAGACATACCCTGATGCAGTTGGACCGGATGCTGGACCGGGCGATCGCGGGAGACTTTTCGGCGGAGCAGATCGACGAATCCATGTTTTCCGCGCTGGAATTTAAGCTGGCCCGCTATCTGGATGCTTCGGCTGTTTCCGCCCGAAATACGGCTCTCGAAAAGGAGCGTCTTCAAATACTGCTTTCCGATATTTCCCATCAGACCAGAACGCCCATCGCCAATCTTCGCCTTTACAGCGAGCTTTTGCAGGAACAGGCCCTGGACGAAGAGAGCCGCGGCTATGTAAACGCGGTCAGCATACAGACGCAGAAACTGGATTTTCTGATCTCCTCTCTCGTTAAAATGTCGCGGCTCGAAACGGGCGTCCTTTCTCTGCATCCAAATGACGGCCCGGTTATGCCGCTGCTCACAAAAGCGCTTGCAGAGTTTGCTCAGGCCGCATCCGCCAAAGGACTTTTCCTCCGCCTCATTCCTCCTAAGCCCGGTACGGAGCCGCACGCTTTCTTCGATGAAAAATGGACGCTGGAAGCGATCTGCAACCTGTTGGACAATGCCGTCAAATATACGGAATCCGGCGGCATCACCGTTAAGGTAATTCCTTTTGAACTGTTCTGCCGTATTGAAATCGAAGATACGGGAATCGGCATCGACGAAGAAGAACATGCACAGGTTTTTTCCCGTTTCTACCGCTCCCGGCATGTGGCAGACGCACAGGGCGTCGGCGTCGGCCTGTATCTCGCCAGAGAGATCATTGCCAAAGAAGGCGGTTATATCAAACTGAAGTCCGCACCCGGAAAGGGCTCCGTCTTCGCGGTCTGTCTGCCGGTCAAAGCGCCGAATCTTACCAAACCGAAAGATTTTTTTACTTAAACGGAAAGATTGTGGAAAGAATCGGCTGCTATCATAAGTATTGCAGAGAACGTTCTGCAATACTTTTTGTATGAAAGGAAACGCATTATGTCCATCTTATCAACATCCGGTCTGACCAAAATTTACGGCAGCGGAGAAAATGAAGTACATGCCCTCAGAGACGTCACGCTGACCGTAGAAAAAGGAGAATTTGTGGCAATCGTCGGCACCAGCGGAAGCGGCAAGTCAACGCTCCTCCACATGCTGGGCGGTCTCGACCGTCCCACATCCGGCAGCGTCACCGTGGACGGCAGGGACATTTTTTCCCTGAAAGAAGAGGCGCTGACCATCTTCCGGCGCCGGAAAATCGGTTTTGTTTTCCAGCATTATAATCTTGTCCCGGTTTTAAATGTTTATGAGAACATCGTCCTGCCTGTCCGGCTTGACGGCGGCACGGTCGACCGGGAATATATTCATTCCATTATCGACACGCTCGGCCTTTCCGCAAAACTGCAGAATCTGCCAAATCAGCTTTCCGGCGGCCAGCAGCAGCGTGTCGCCATCGGACGCGCGCTCGCTTCCAAACCGGCCATTATCCTTGCCGACGAGCCGACCGGCAGCCTGGACAGCCGGACATCACAGGATGTTCTCGGCCTGTTAAAAATAACGAGCCGTAAATTTTCACAGACCATTGTGATAATAACCCATAACGAAGAGATCGCACAGCTCGCCGACCGGATTGTCCGCATCGAGGACGGCATGCTCAAAAACACGGGCAAAGCGGCGCCCATGCCGCGGGAAACAGGCCGGCAGGCCGGAAAGGGAGGGCTGTGATAATGAAGATTCGTGTGCGCAGCCAAAAATGTATCCGCCACATCAGCTTTCAGAATATGAAAGCGGACAAAACAAGAAATATCATCGCCATCTTCGCCATCTCCCTGACGGCGGTTCTGTTTACAACGATTTTTACGATCGCCATGTCCATCGTTTACGGTTACGAGCAGTCCAATTTCCGCCAGACAGGAAGCTGTGCGCATGGCGCTTTCAAATATCTGCCCGCGGAGCAGATGCAGGAACTGCGGGAAGACCCGCTCATCAGGGAATGGGGCTCCAGGCGTTTTCTCGGCATCCCTTATGATGCGCCTTTTCACAAATCCCATGTGGAAATCAGCTGGGCCGATGAAACTTACGCCGAATGGAGTTTCTTACAGCCTGTTGAAGGACGCCTGCCGGAAGAAGGCACAAACGAAGCCGCGACGGATACGACGGTTCTCGCCCTGCTCGGCGTCGAACCGGAAATCGGCGCGGAATTTACGATCACCTTCGATGTGGACGGAACCGAAACGACGGAAACCTTCACCCTCTGCGGTTTCTGGGATTACGATCAACTTTCGCCGGCAAATCATGTACTGCTGCCCGACAGCCGCGTGCAGGAAATTTTATCGAAAACAAACTGTCAGGGCAATGACGGCATGACCGGGTTTTACAGCCTGGAGGTGATGTTTCGAAACTCGGCCCATATAGAGGAAAACTTTCTCGATATTCTGGCGCGGCACGGTTATCAGACCGAAGACCGCACGAACCCGGATACCTATATTCCGATCGGTATAAACTGGGGATATATTAATGTACAAAGCGGCTCCGTCGATCTGATGACAGTCTTCTCCGTCTCCGTCATCATCCTTTTAATCATGCTCACCGGATATCTGATTATCTATAATATTTTCCAGATTTCCGTAGCAAACGATATTCGGTTTTACGGGCTGCTGAAAACAATCGGAACGACGGGAAAACAGCTGCGGCATATGATTCTTTTACAGGCGGTCATACTGTCCGCCGCCGGGATTCCCATCGGTCTGTTCATCGGTTACGGCATCGGCGCGCTTTTAACGCCGGTTGTCCTTCATACACTGAGTGTCTATCAGGACGCGCTTTCCGTCAGTCCGTGGATTTTTATCGGATCCGCCCTTTTTTCCCTTCTGACGGTCGTGATCTCCTGCCGCAAACCGGGACGGACAGCCGCGCGCATCTCCCCGATTGAAGCGGTTCGTTACACGGAAGGAACGCCGCCCAAAAAAACGGGCCGGCGGACAGCGCGCAGAACGGACAAAGGCGCTTCCATCTTCCGGATGGCATGGGCCAATCTGGGAAGGAACCGGAAAAAAACGGCAGTCACCGTGATTTCCCTCTCCCTTTCCGTCGTACTTCTGAATCTCACGGTCACACTGACAAACGGATTCGATATGGATAAATATTTAAGCAATATCACCGCGGACTTTATCCTCGCCAACGCCGGTTATTTTCAGACAGGCGCCGAACATCTGTTCACCGAAGAGATGGGCGTTGCGCCGGAAGATATCGCCGCAGTAAACGCGCAGGGTGAAATAGCCGGCAGCGGCCGGACTTATGGAAGATGCGGAACGGTCTGGGAATTTATCACGGAAGATTATTTCAGGCAGTTTTACGGAAAATATTACCCGGAAGCACAGATTGAAGAAAGGCTTGCAGGTGTGGAGAAAGAAAACGGGCTCATTCCCGAAACCGTACAGCTATACGGCATGGAACCCTTTTGTCTGGATAAGCTGACCGTACTGGAAGGCGATTTATCGAAACTGTATGAAAAACAGTCCGGCTCTCCGTCCGACAACGTCCATTATATCGCCGCCGTTTACAGCCAGGATGATTCCGGCCGCGCCAGGGAAAACAGCCACTGGGCCCGCGTCGGCGACCGGCTGACACTCCGCTATATAGATGAAATCGAAATCTACAATACGATCACGGGAGAAATTTATCCCGATGAGAACAGCATCCCCGATATGGAACTGTCCAATGTCGATGTCCGCATCATAAAACAGCACGAAGTTCTGTATGAAGTCGCCGCCCTCGTGGATATTCCCAACGCGATCACGTACCGTTATTACAGCGACGATGAATTTGTCCTGGGCGCGGATACGTTTCGGCAGGACACCGGAACAAATTCCGTTCTGTACTATATCTTTGATATGGAAGAAAATGCTTCCGAAAAAATGGAAAAATACCTTTCCGATTTCACGAACCATGACATGACACAGTACGCCTATGAAAGCAAACAGACTTATATCGAAGGTTTTGAATCCGAAAAAAGAATGTATCTGTTCTGCGGAAGCGTGTTGAGTTTCATCATCGGGCTGATCGGGATTCTGAATTTCCTGAATGTCATTCTGACGAATATAATTGCCCGCAGCCGGGAATTTGCGGTTCTGCAGTCCGTGGGCATGACGGGCAGACAACTGAAAAAAATGCTGATTACGGAAGGCGTACTGCTGATGCTTGGTTCCGTCTGTTTCGCGCTTCTGCTGACAGTCGCAACGGCGCCTCTCGCCAAAAGAGGGCTCGGCGGGCTGCTCTGGTTTTTCACCTACCGTTTCACGGCGGCGCCGCTTATCATCATCATGCCGTTCTTCGCGCTGATCGGGGTTTTTGTGCCGCTGCTCTCTTACCGGCAGGCCGCCGGAAAATCCATCGTGGAAAGGCTGCGGGAGGATGAATAAAAAATCGCCGCTCGGCAGCGGCGATTACAAGAATGCTTCGCATTCTCCCCTGAAATGGTTTCTGCTACGGCAATTTCCTACTTTCCGATTCCTTTTTCACCCAGGAGATTTCCGATATGTTCTTTTTCAAAGAACATTTCCTTATTTGTCAGCACAACCAATGCCGCCGCCACAAATATAATGATCGTTTCCACGCATTTCGTCTGCGGCGTCATAGCGATTTTTTCCTGCATCGTGTTCACAAACAAATGGAATACGATGCAGGCAAGCATGCTGCGGTTATTCTTTACATACACCCACGTTGTCAGAAACCCCAGCGGAACGACGCCGATCAAAAAATTCAGCACATATAAAATGCCGAGTTCTCTCAGACCGTAATGGTATGTACCCTTAATCCAGAACAGGGGCAGGTGCCACAACGCCCATACGAAACCGAAAATGACCGATTCCGTAAACCACGAGAAATAGGACGCGACAGAATCTTCCCCATATCCCCGCCAGCCGACTTCCTCAATAACCGCCGCAAGCAGAATCGTCAGCAGGGCGGAAGTGCCGCCGACAGAAAATGAAAAATCTTCCGTAAAGGCAAACTGTTCCAAAGACTGCCCCGCCAGCGTGGAAAGCAGGATGGAAAGTACAACAATTATCATAAACCCGATAACTGCCGCTACGATGCTGAACGGTTTAATACGGTAAAATCCGATCAGTTTTCTCTTTAAATCTGCTTTTAAAGCACTGTTCCCCGATGCCGCTACGGTAATGACCGCCGTGACGGCAGGAGCCGTCAGGCCGAGCAGCATCAACAGCGCGGAAATGCCGTTATCGTTCGCCGATTTACTGATAACCGCTGCCAAAATCCAAAACGCCCACGTAACCGCAAAGCATATGGCATAAAAACGTAATGGCCTGTATTGATATTTTTCCATGTATAATCCTCCTTGTGGGAAAAGTTTAGACCGTCTGCCTGTCTGTTTTCGGCCAAAAGCTAAGGAACTCTAAAGTTCCTTAAAAAATGATTTCAATCGGTATTATTCTGCCGTATTTCGAAAAAGAGGCATGATAGCCGATTCCATACTGCCTTGCTCCATATTTAAGAGCCGTTCCAGATTGTAAATAAACGCGGCTGTCTTTCTTTGTCTGTCTTCGCCGCTGTCATTCACAAGGTCATCAAACGCGGTATTCACATACAGGAATGTCATTTCCGCAACTTCCTCCGGATAATCTGTCCGGCATATCCCCTGTGCAATTCCTTCTTTGATTAAGGCCGTGATCAGAGGATTGATTTCAGACATCAGGCAATTCCGCATTTTCTGGTGCATAAGGGCATTCTGCGGTTTATGCACCTGCTGCAAAATTTCCTGATTAAAATCATCATCGCTTATGTTAAGCGCAAGCATCATTGCCGTAAGCCGCTGTAATACAGGCATGTCTTTCTGACCTGCAATTTTTTTCGCCTGTTCCACCGATCGTTTTGTCATACGGCTTATCATGGAATCCAAAAGTTCTTCTTTCGATTTAAAATGATAATAAAGCGTGCCTCTGGCAATTCCGATCTCATTCAAAATATCATTTGTACTGGTGTTATCGAAGCCTTTTGTTCCGAATAGATGCTCCGCCGCATCCAATATCTCATTTTTTCGCTCTTCTGCTTCTTTCACTATGCGCATTTTTCTCACCCGCTTTTGTGTTTGTTCGACAGACTGTCAGTCTAATATTAGTACTTTTGGATGCTTCTGTCAATCCAAGCCCTTCCCGGGGCGGATTGCCGGCTTTCATCCGACCGACAGCGGTTTTGATTTTCACAAAATACCGCATTCCGAGGCGGCACGGTAATAAACGGCCAGCGGAATCATGCTCTGGGCAAAATTTTTGCTGCTGGCGCTTCCGACAATCACCGCATCCTGTATCTTCTTTTTGGCGCCGACGCTTCCTTTCGGAGAATCCGCCACCGCCATTTTAAAAGTAGCGACGCCCGGTCTTAAATAGTCCGCATCTTTTGACAGCTCATAAGCGATGGCCAGAGCCTCCAGCAGCAGCGTATTGCTGCCGGTCCTGTTGAGGCTTGGAAGCTCCTTGTAATAGAAAACACCCCACCGCTCCACATAACAGTTCTCAATCAGGTCGTCCACAGCCCGGAGCATCATCTCTTTTAATGCCGGGTCGGGAAATTCCCGGTAATAGCGCATAACGCTGCCAATCGCCACGGAAATCATAAATCCCACGCGAATGACCGTATTATCCGTATAAGGAGCCAGCCAATTGCCATACTGTTCTTCCCATACTTTGAAATCCTGTAAAATACGGCCGCATTTCGGCAGCCACTTTTCATCCCGCGTCTCTACATAAAGCGCCGTCAGCGTGCGGAGCGCCCATCCTGTTTCCCGTGCGTTGGCCTCTCCCACTCTTGCATACATCGGACCGTCCAGAAGCTTCAGCACATGCCTGCCGATACCCAGCGCCGTTTCCAATCCTCTTTCGTCCCCGGTAAAATGATAATAATCCAAAAGTCCCTCTACCCATTCGTGGGAGCAGACCATTTTGCCATCGATACAATGTCCTCCCGTGTGTTCCCACTGTCCGCCGATATACCGTGTATCCGGGTGGTAATGGCATACGTCCACATCCATCCAGTGGCTGCAGGATGCGATATTGTAATCCAAAAACCTTCTGATGCCCGTCCGGACATACAAAAGCGCGCAGGCATGAGGATAATCATATTCATTGTTGCACCAGACCAGGCTGCCGCCTCCCCGCCCCTGATTTGTATATCCCGCGTCATAGGAATCGCCGAAATTCAACATGCCGTAAGCTCGGCAATGTCCGTCCGCTCTGTCTGTCAGGCACCTTTCCACTTCCGCATCCCACCGGTCAGCAAACACATCCGGCCAGACGCCGGAAGCACGGTGCGTCTCCGGCGAAAGATAAGGCCGGTCCGGCATCTGATAGATCAGGCTGCGGTTGTCGATTTCGGTAAGGCTCTCCCCGGCACCGTGAAAATGCAGCAGAAATTTCTGTTCCCGCGACATCCCGGTCTGCATGACAACCTTTTCCACATTTTCCGGCACCAGCATCACGGACAGACCGTTTTTATCCGCCTGAACAGCTTTGGGATAATTCTGCTGCGCCTGAAAGACCGTAGCGCATACGCCGCCCTCCCCGTCCGTGCAATCCGCGAAAAACGTTCCGTAGAGCACTTCCGGAAAATGCTCGTTCGCCTCATACATCAGCCATTCGGCATCCACAACCCGGCTGACGGCAGCACCGTCCCTGCCGAGGTAAAAATCCGTCCTGTAATTGGAGCTTGCCGCACAGGTACGCACATTTTCAACAGCCGTCAGCTTTGCCGCTTTCTCCGCCTCTTCTGCTCCTCTGGCATAAAAGACAGGCCCTTCACCAAAGCCCGCCGCGTCCGCCGAATCGCCGCAGCCGGTAGAATCCGGCGTTTTCCGCACGGCCGCGGGCACGGATTCTTCTGTCAAAACCGCATCCGCCGTCCGCAGCAGACGGAATATCAGTGACGCCACATGAAGCGGATGCTTTGTCGTATTGATAATCCGATAGGAAACTTCCACCCAGGGTTTCCCGGCCCAGGCAGTCAGCTTTAATTCAAAATCTATCTTAAGGGCTTTTTCTTCCTCCGGTATATTACTGCCGGAAACTTTCAGCACCGCACAGACGGGCCCCTGCTCCGCAACCTGCCAGCGGCCGGTCCGCATCCTGTATGTATTTCCCTCTCCGTCTTTTAAGAAAGGGCCCGCAAACTGCTCCCGCCCGTAAATACGTCCGGAAACATTTAACCATTCCAAAAGACTCTGACCGTCATGAGCCGCCCGGAAAGAAAAAATCCCGTTTTTCCCGCCGCAGACAGTGGATACCGTGATTCCCGTTTCATCCGTGCTGACGTTCACGGGAGAAACACCGTCGGGCCATATCTCTTTGCCGCCGGCCCCCGTCCCGTCCGCACAATCCCGTTCTTCCGCGGCCTCATCGTGCAGACCGTACTGCAAAACCGCGCCTTTATTTCCGGGCAGATCAGCCAGAAAGCGCAGGAACAGAAAACGCACAGAACCGTCTTTATGCCGGGAAGTAATTTTTGCCTGAAGGGGCAGGCGCCTTCCTTCCTGATACACACCAACTCCCTCCGCGTCCCGGATCTCCCCTTCCGGTACCGGAATGCCGATGCCGCAAGGCTCCGCTTTTCGGTCATACCGATATAATTTGTCAAAATAAATGTCCGCCATCTGCAATATCTCCTCGTTCTTTGATCGTGTATTGGTCGATAAAATCTGCGTTGCAAATATTTTATCATATTTTATCCGTGCTGACCAGCTTCCGAAGGAACGAAGCGGGTACGCTCTCCGTCCGCCGCTTCCGCGCAGCCTCCAACCCGCCGCCCCTTTCTGGACAGTCCCTTCCCATCCATGCTAAAATAGAGAAAATCCGCGGCGCATACGCCGTCAGGCAAAGTGGAGAATTGTTATGTTTAAAATCATGATTATCGAAGATGACCCCGCCGTTCGGGACGAACTGGCGCTTCTTCTGAAAAACGAAGGATGTCGGCCCATAACCGTCACTGTTTTTGAAAATATTCCGACACAGGTGTCGGAATGTAAACCCGACCTGATTCTTCTGGATCTGGGACTGCCGGGAAGGGACGGTCTTTCGCTGTGCGCCCAACTGCGGCGGGAATCGGATACGCCGATTATTTTTGTCACCAGCCATGACAGCGCTTACGATGAACTGAATGCGTTAAGTCTGGGCGGCGACGATTATATAACCAAGCCTTACAACGTGCCGGTGCTTCTCGCGCGCATCAGGTCCGTTCTGCGGCGAAGCGGCGCCAGGCCGGAAACGCTCCCGCATTTTAACGGACTTACTTTAAATCCGACGAAAGGATATGCCTCGGCAAACGGGCAGACGGCAGAACTGACACGCAACGAATTACAGATTCTGGCCTGTCTGATGGAACATGCGGGGGAAATCGTCTCCCGCGCCGACCTGATCGAAGCGTTATGGGACAATCAGATTTACATTGACGACAATACACTCAGCGTCAATATGACCCGGCTGCGGGCCAAACTGGAGGCGCTCGGCCTTTCCGGATTCATCAAAACACGCAGAGGAATGGGGTATCAGCTATGACAATCACCGCATTTTTATCCGACCGGCTGCGGCGGCTTCTTTTTCAGGCAGTCTCCGTCCTTGCGGCCGCGGTATTTTTATCAGCCACCGGCACCCAGACGGACATCCTGGTTCTGCTGCTGATTATCTGGGCCTTTTTACTGGCCGGCATACAGATTTACGACTATTTCAGGTGCCGCGCGCATCTTCTGGAACTGGAATCCATTATGGACAATCTGGATGAAAAATATCTGTTCACAGAATGTATCCCAAGTCCCCGGAGCCTTTATGAACGCCGCCTCTTTGCGCTTGTCCGGCGGGCGGGCCGTTCCATGCTCCAAACGGTTTCCGACGCACAGACCGCCGGGCAGGAATACCGGGAATATGTGGAAAGTTTCGTCCATGAAATCAAAGCGCCGATTACGGCGGCAAAGCTGATCTGCCGGCATGTCGAACGGGAAACCGGACGGAAACTGACAAAGGAACTTTCCCAAATCGAAGCGCATGTGGAGCGCGCACTTTTCTATGCCCGGCTGGAGTCACCGGAAAAGGATTTTCTCATCAGACAGACCTCTCCCGCCCGGATTTCTGCCGATGCCGTCGAACGTCACAGGAGTCTTCTCATCCAAAACGGATTTCGGATAGAGACAAAAGATTTAGAGCAGACTGTTTACACGGATGAAAAATGGGCCGCTTTCATTTTCGGCCAGCTTCTGCAAAATGCCGCCCGCTACCGGAGCGAGTCCCCTCTGATCGCCATTTCGGCAAAACAGGACGGCGCCAGGGTTATCGTAACCGTTTCGGACAACGGCATCGGCATCCCCGCCCATGAACTGCCCCGCGTCTTTGACCGGGGATTTACCGGAAGCAACGGCCGCTGCCGCGGAGGTTCCACGGGCATGGGGCTGTATCTTTGCCGGCGGCTTGCAGATCGGATGGAAACAGAACTGCAAATTTCCTCCGAAGAAGGAAAAGGCACGCTTGTTACGCTCATTTTTCCGGCCCGCAGCCCCCATCCGGCATGATGTGCGGCACGATTTCTTACGAAAATGTAAGGAAAATCGATCTCAGTTCGATACAACGCATCTTCTGCCTGCCGTATGATGAACTTATATGACGGGCGGCTCCTGTCCACGAAGCTGCCCGGAAAAACAGGCATCATCGGGAAAGGAGTTTTTCATGTTACAGATCAAAAATATCGAAAAATATTACGGCAATAAGAATAACGTTACCAAAGCCCTCGACCGCATCAGCTTCGACGTATCGGACGGCGAATTTATCGCCATTATGGGGGCTTCCGGCAGCGGCAAGACGACACTGTTAAATTGTATTTCCACGATCGATACGGTGAGTGCCGGAGATATTCTGTTACAGGGGGATAATATTGCAAAGCTGTCCGCCGAAGAACTGGCAGGATTCCGAAGGGAAAAGCTCGGATTTGTTTTTCAGGACTGCAATCTGTTAGACACGCTGACCATTGAAGAAAATATCGGTCTTGCCCTGTCTCTCAACCACGCAGACCCGCACAAAGTCAGAAAAAAAGTCGAAGAAATTGCCGAAAAGCTGGAAATCGCCGATATTCTGGATAAATTCCCTTATCAGGTATCCGGCGGCCAGAAACAGCGGGCGGCCTGTGCAAGAGGCATGGCGGCGGGCCAGTCTCTTCTGCTGGCGGATGAACCGACCGGAGCCCTGGACTCCAGAGCATCCAAAAATCTGCTGGAAATCATGACCAGAATGAATCAGGAAATGAACGTCACAATCCTGATGGTCACCCATGACGCTTACAGCGCAGGCTACGCAAAGCGCGTCCTCTTTCTCAAGGACGGGCGCCTTTTCAGCGAACTGCTCCGGGGAGAACGCTCCCGTTCCGTATTCTATCATGAAATACTGGATATTCTGGCGCTGCTTGGAGGTGATATCAGTGATGTTATTTAAATTATCGCTTCGTAATGCCCAAAGACAATCCCGCGATTATCTCGTTTATTTTATAACACTCGTTATGTCATCGGCACTGATGTATTCATTCAACGGCCTGATTTTTTCGGAAGAAGTCCTTTTTCTTGCTGCAAACATCGCTTCCCTTCCGGCTGTCATCATTTTCGCAAGCATCGTTGTCATTTTTATCATCGGCTGGCTCGTCTCCTACACGACCCGTTTTATGCTGCTGCGGCGCAGCCGGGAACTGGGAACTTATCTGCTGATCGGCCTGGAGAACAAACAGACGGCCCGGTTGTTTTTTCTGGAAAATCTTACGGTGGGAATCTTTGCACTCATCGCGGGCATCCTGTCCGGCTGTTTTCTGTTTCAGGCAATGCGCGCCGTCATTTTAACCCTGTTCGGCACGCCCTATACGTTTGCCCTCTCCCTCTCCATCCGGGCCGTTTTGCTGACGGTGATTTACTATGCTCTCATTTACCTGTTTGCACAGTTCAAAAACCGGAAGCGCATTCATTCCATGAAAATTTATGATCTGATTTATTATGAAAAGTACAACGAAGATATCGTAATTCAGACGGACAAAAGGCGCCGCCGTATTTTTACGGTTTCGATCGTTCTCGGCGCTGCCGGCACGCTGCTGCTTTTGACCGGAAACCCGCTCTTTGGCCTTATCGGAGCATGCTGCATCATCGCTTTTCTCTATGGATTTTTCCTGAGCTTCGCTTCCGGCGTACCTGCTTTTTTTGAAAAAAGACCTGCCCGTAAGTATCAGGGACAGACGCTGCTTATTTTCCGTACCCTGACCGCAAAGCTCGCTACCATCGGCACGCTGATGGCCACCATTTCCCTGCTCCTTACCGCCGTGATCATTTCCGAAGGATGCGGACAGTGCATTCATGCGCTTTTCCTGGAACGTGCAAAACAGGACTGCTGTTTTGATCTTTTCATCAGCAGCCGGGGCAAAGCCCGGGATCACACCTTCCCGGACTATGTCGGTGAAAATATTCCCATAAAAAGTTCATGGCTATATCGCATTTATTTGAACGATAATGCGCAAGTTCTCGATTATATCAGTGAACGGACCGAATACTATCAGTGCTTTGAGAAAGATACCCTGATAAAGTTCAGCGATTACGCCGCTTTGCGCAAAATGATGGGGTATCCGGCTGTTACGCTCCCGCAGAATGCCTGCCTCATTCACTGTATCCCTTTTCTTTCGGACATCCTGCAGGATTATGACGAACCGATCACGGTCGGGGACACCGCGCTGACGCCTGACGGCGTGTACACCGAACTGCTCTCCCAGACCTGGGATTCCGGCAACGGACACCAGTATATTCTTGTCGTTCCCGACGAAGTTCTGACAGACTGCCCGTCCAGTCATGAGATTTATGCCGCCATGACTTCCGAACCCGTCAGCGAGGCACAGTTTCAGGCGCTTTCGGAAATCCTGCCTGACACGGCGAACGCTGTTTCGCTCCGCGCAAAATCCATAGAAGAAGCAGGCGCAGCGTCCGGCATCGTCTTATTTGTATTTCCGCTTTACTATCTGGCGCTGATTCTCACAATGACGGCTGCTGCCATTCTGACCATTCAGCAGCTCGCCGAAACCGACCGTTACCGAAGACAGTTTTCGCTTCTTGGAAAACTCGGCATGAGACGTGCCGAAATGATAAAAGTACTGCGGGGACAGTTTGTCCTTTATTACGCAATGCCCGCGCTGCCCCCCGTTCTGATCGGCACTTCTTTCATTTATTACATGGGGAACATGGCGGAACCCGGCACACTGGCGGGCGCAAGCTCCCCGCTTATGATCGTGCTCGGCACGCTGGCTCTGTTTTTCTTTATCTATGCGATTTATATCGTACTGGCATACACAAGCCTGAAACGGAATGTGCTCCCGGAACGGACCTGAGGATTATTCATTCTCTTTTTCCCGAACCGTCTCCCGCATTTTCCATTCCGGTCTGCTTCTCCCAGACTTCCACATACCGCCCGCCGAGAAAAGGCCCGAACCGCTCAATCCTTTTGTAATGATCAGGCAGAATCCTGCTCCAGTCGAGGAAATGGCTCCCGCCTTCGGCCGGGACGGTATCGACGATGAAATGCCGGACGTCATTTCGCTCCGCCGCCGTATGGTAAGGTTTTCTCCAGGTATCTTCCGTTCCGCCGTGCATAAAATTCAGCGTTATAAGATAGTCCACCGGCTTTTCGGTGAGCGCGTCAAAACTGCCCGTCCGATAAGTGACCGCTCCGCCGCTCAATTCCCGTGCCGCAAGTATCACTTCTTCGTGCAGGTCAATGCCGATCTTTTCGGGCGCACGGCAATGCTGCAATACCCCTCCCAATCCGCAGCCGATATCAACAACCGTCTGACAGTCGTGGGCATTCACGTAATTTACACATGCCTGTGCATATGCTTTCCACTCATAGGGGCTCAGATGCCACGAATCAAAATGATATTTCCTGTACAGCTTTTTGTACCTGATTCGCCTGATGCCGCCGATCAATACATTTCCCGGACCGACTTCTTTTATTTTCCGTATGATTTTCATATCTGTACCTTCCTTTTCCCTTTCACACCCCCGCCGCACAGGGCAGAAATACAAAGTTCTCCTCCGGCCCCGGTCCCTGTCCGGGCGCAAACCGCATAAAATGGCTTTCCGGATCTGTCAAAAGCCATTCTTCCAATGCCGCGCTGTGCCCTGCTTCTTTCCTTTGCAGATTCGTCAGCGTCTTCGGTTCCTCAAAATACGAAAACAGCAGATTTTCATGCAGGCTGATCAGATGATACCGGTCGCCCTCGATAAGCCCCTCCCGCATCAGCGCAAAATGATGCGCCATATAGCTTTCCCATTTATCCGGCAAAAGCAGCGCAATCCGGCCCCGGCGCAGAGACGGATTCCTGTCCTTCATCCAGTCTTCCGCCGTGTCCGGGACGGCATGATAATAATAGGGCTGCATGCGCACCCACATCCTGCCGCAACGCGGTTCTTCCACCGGCCCCGGCCAGTTCTGCAGCAGATCCGCCAGCGCGGCGCACAATTTTTCGGGAAGCGGCTCTTCCCCGGCGCCTTCCGCGTATAAAAACAGAAATTTCCCATATCGGTAAAGGGATGCCGTCAACAGAACGTATGACTCTTTTGCCCGCACAAACGCTTCCCTGCATAATAAAAAGGCGGATTCCGCCTGTTCTTCCGTTACGCCTTCACGCAGTACCGCCCGGTAACTCACGCGCCTTACTTTCCGCTTCTTCCATTCATTATTTTCCAATCTGATAACCACGCCTTTCTCTCAGCCTGCGAACTTTGGGCCTTTCTCTCATGTCAAAGCAGTCTGCTGCATTAACACGCTCCCATCTCATGTAATATACGATATACGCCGCCGGGGCAGTTGTCAATACAAACGGCGGAGTCAGAACGAACTCATTCCTGACAATCAGAAAAATATAAATATGACAAAATATCGATCGGCCCAAAATAAAAGCACCAAAATTCCAGTACCGCCACGCCTATCCACGCGGGACTGTCCGCTTTGAATAATCCGAGCACAGGAAAAGTCAGACAGGAAATAAAAAATATGCCGTGTATCATAAGCAGATATTTCAGATACTTGTCCGCCTTAGTCCGTTGATTTACTGCCAGCCCTGCAAAGAATGCGGCCAATGACATGACTGCATAACCCAACAGGTCATAATGAAAAAGCAGTCCGCATTGCTGAAAATCAAGAAGTGCATCGGCCTGTTTCGTCAGATCATCCAATCGAACGGTTGTCAGCTGTGCAAAATACACTAATAAAACAATCGCCGCATAGACGGCGGCAAATGCCACGGCAGTATTACCGGCCAGTTTGTCTTTCTTTGCGGAAAAGTGCGCATATCCGCACGTCATCGGCACAAAACTGAATGCAATCAACATGGAAGAAAAATAGCTTCCATTATCAAATCCAAACAACATAGACAGGGCAAAACAGCTTACCGCTATCAGATTAACTGCAGAACTGTACAATCCTATTTTCCTATTCATCAATCCGCACCGCCCCATCAAACAAAATGTCAACCAGTTTACTGATATAAGCAGCTCTTTCCTCTGCTTTCGTAAAATCATAGCCAAGTAACTGTCTGACTGTTTCACTTCCCAAAAATGCTGTCTGCATGGCGGCAGTCAGCATAAATACAGCCATATTCCCGTTCCCTGCCGGCATATCATTCTTCAGAGAAAGCGAAAATCCCCGCTGTGTGAGGACCGAATTACAATCCTCCGTATAATTCCGTAAATCGCCCAAAATGGATATGCGGGATATTGCAGAATGTTCGAACAGAAAATGAAAAACATAGACCGCGCAGGCTCTTATACGTTCTTTATCGGTCTCATAATGCCCTGTCATCCGAAATCCCTCCACCACTTTGCCGATAATACGCTGTACACATTCCGTTATCAATTCTTCTTTACTCCCGAAGTGATAGTTGATCAGACCCAATCCAACGCCTGCTTTCCCCGCAATCGCTCTGGCCGTAATCTCTTTCACATTACCGTCATGCTGCTCGATCAATTCGGTTGCCGCCTCAATTATGCGGTTTTTTACATCCGTATTTTTATCCATACCGTCCTCCTTGAACATCGTTCAATTACATTATATTGAACAGTGTTCAAAAAGTCAACGGTCTTTCAGACATTCTCCTGCCGGCCGCGCTATATTGATTGACAATTACCGGCCCGTTCCCGTATATTTAATTCATAAAGCCGACCCGGAACTACAGATGTGCAGGTGAACAGACATGAAAAATATCCACAGCATTGAATTTCAAACCGGAAGCAAGGAGGAACTGCTTCCCGATTTCGCAGATGATTTCCCATATATCGCTTCCAGGGCTGAACTTGACAAATATATCGGAGGTTATGTACCGTGGCACTGGCACAGAACGGTGGAACTTTTTTACATGGAAAGCGGCAGTCTTGAGTATAATACGCCGGGAGGCAGATTATTGTTTCCCGCAGGAAGCGGCGGCATGGTCAATTCCAATGTGCTCCATATGACGAAACCCGTATCAAAGACGGAAAAAAATATCCAGCTGCTTCATATCTTCGATGTTTCCCTGCTTGCCGGAGAACAGGGAAGCCGGATTGCGCAAAAATATATCGCCCCTGTTGTAACAGCCCCACAGCTTGAACTGATTCCGCTTTTTCCCGGTAATGCGGCAGAGGAAAAAATCTTACGGCTGATTTTTGAATCGCTTCATTTTTCCACCGATGAATTTGGATATGAAATAAGACTGCGGGAAGCCCTGTCGGAAATATGGTTAATGCTTTTCGAACTGTCCCGTCCCATATGGGAGAAACAAGGCGCACAGAACAAAAGCAACGATAAAATAAAGCTGATGATGATATACATTCACGAGCATTACCGTGAGAAAATTTCTGTCCCCGAACTTGCCGCGGCCGCATACCTGAGTGAAAGGGAATGTTTCAGAGTGTTCCATGACTGCCTGCACACGACGCCCGCAGAGTATATAAGAGCTTACCGCTTACAGGCCGCCTGTCAAATGCTGGCAAAAGGACGGGAACCTGTCACGGCCGTCGGTCATATCTGCGGTTTGGGAAGCAGCAGTTATTTTGGAAAAGTCTTTCGGGAATACGCACACTGTACACCGTCAGAATATCGGAGAAAATGGCAGAATAGTGATATATAAGGGCAGAAATAAAATATTTTTTCCATTTGAACCGCATTATAATGATACCTGTAAGTTCAATCAGCACATTTACAGGGATGATATCCTGAAAGGAGTTTCAATGGAATTAAACAAACAGAACGCAGAACTGGTATTGAAAGAAGCGTCAGCATCCAATCCGGGAGCATGGACAGATCACTCCCGCTACGTTGCCGAAGCCTGTAAAAACATTGCGTCGCGCTGTAAAAATTTATCCGCAGCGCAGGCTTACCTCTTCGGACTGCTGCACGATATCGGGCGTTATGCCGGCGTGAGTTCGGAAAAACATCTGATAGACGGTTATCGCTTCTGCATGGAACGCGGATGGGAAAAGGCGGCACAGATCTGCATATCCCATGCGTTTATGATACAGGATATTAATACTTCTATCGGTAAGTTTGATGTCAGCGATGATGATTACCTTTTTATGAAAAAATTTGTCGCAGATGCCGTCTATGACGACTATGACCGTCTGGTGCAGCTATGTGACGCACTTGCGATGCCCACGGGCTTCTGTCTTTTGGAAAAGAGATTTGTAGACGTCACAATACGATACGGCTTTCATCCGGCAACAATAGACAGATGGAAAAAAATTTTAGAGATTAAAGCATCGTTTGAAAAGCAGATTGGCGGTTCAATTTATGCCCTGCTTCCGGGCGTTGTAGAAAACAGTTTTTGTCAGGAGGAGATGTTCCCATGATCGATTTACAGGACAGGGATTCTCTCTTTGACGACGTATTCCGCCTCATCGACATCAGAAGGACGGCCTGACCGTTCTTCTGCGCCGTTTTGTCTGCCGGAAACCCGGCGGTTCAATGCAGCCTGTTTTATATTTATTCTGAAAAGAGTCTGCCCAAAGTTCCCAAGTTGAGAGAAAGGCATGGATATTATTATGGAAAACACAGCACAGATAGGATTCAGGAAAACAGCCGCAATGGTTTTCGGTACGACAGGGCTGTTTACGGCTCTGTATCTCACAGCAGGGATCGCATTACCACAATTACCGTCCCTTTTGATATTCTGTATACTTGGCGCATTGTTTTTAATGCCCGCCGAATGGTTTCTGATGTTACGGCAGAGCAGGAAAGACTTTGGTAAATATTCTCTCAGCGCCGCACTGATTGGCCAGGAAAAACAACCCATAATAAAAATACTTTTTTCTGCACTGATATTGTTCGGCATGGCGGGCATATTCTCCTTTACAATCCTTTCGCTTGAAAATAGGCTGCTATTCACCTTACGGGAAAGACTGCTGTCGTTTCTGCCCGTTGGATTTGATTGGAATAACATAGAATACATAAAAAGTTTCCCTGAAAATATCAGGCTGGCTACTTGTATCGTATATTTTGCATTGAATGTTTTTATTGGCCCCATTACAGAGGAATTTTTCTTTCGAGGATATTTAACGGCCTATAACAGCAAATATGGAAAATGGACACCGGTAATGATAACAATCATTTTTTCGTTGTATCATTTTTGGCTCCCTTTTCAGAATATTTTTCGCATTTTTGTATTTCTGCCCATGGCATATACCAGTTATCGAAAAAAGAATCTGTACATTTGTATGGCTTCTCATATTTTCTGCAATCTGTTCTCAACAATTTCTTTTATCACAGCCATAATGAATTAAGCATATGCTGCCGGCCCTCGTTCTGTAAAAGGCTCTCTGCATATGCTCCCTTAGTTCGGATTATTTGCATATCTCTCTTTATGCTCCTTACCCTATTCATTTTCGCCAATCCCTTTCATGACCGGCACTCCTTAATTACCATGTCTTCCTGCCTCAACAGGATATTCCTCTGTCTTGGAAGAAAATGCCTTTGACTTTACCCTTACGGTAATGTGTATACTTTAAGAAAGAAAAGGAAGGTGATTCTCGGTGCTGTCTATTGGTGCTTTTTCAAAAATATGCAAAGTGTCTGCTAAAACCCTCAGGTACTACGCTGAAATAGGGCTTATTCTTCCAAGTGAAATCAACCCTGAAAACGGATACCGGTACTATGCTATTGAACAACTGGAAACTATGCTGCTTATTATCCGCCTGAAATCCTATCATTTCTCATTGGAGGAAATAAAGCGGATTATAGATTCGGAAGAATCGAACGAGGAAACATTGTATTTTGCCCTAACCCGCAAAAAGGAAGATATGGAAAAGCAATTACATGAGCAGGAAAAAATTCTTTGCCAGCTGGAGTGCGATATATCGAACTTAAAAAGCGGGAATCCTATCATGTCATATTTGGACGATATTGATGTAGAACTTGTGGAAGTTCCCATGATGTGCCTGCTTTCTGTCCGCAAAATGGTTCAGGCAGATCATTTTTCGGATGAATACGGCGTTTGTTTTGGGAAATTACTTGGCCGGATAAAAAAAGAAAATTTAACCGCGGCCAATCCTCCAATGGTCTTATTCCATAACAATGAATTCAGCCCGTTTGGTTTGGATACGGAATTTGCTGTCCCGATCAGGGAATACGTGACCGGAACGAGAGATTTTAAGGCGGGGCTGTGTTTGAAAACCGTCGTAAAAGGAAGCTATTCCATTTTATCTTCCGTATATGCAAAGCAGACAAAATGGGCAGAACAGAACGGATATGAATGTACCGGTGCATTGTTTGAGGTATATGTAACAGACCCCTCTCAGGTTGCGGGAGAGGATGAATTGATTACAGAAGTCTATTATCCGATCAGAAAAATATGAAACGGAGCTTCCTGTATAATTCAAATATAGGTAATCCCAAGAAAGAAGGTTGAGAAAAAAATACCTCAGAGTAAAATAAG
>ERZ808054.53-NODE-53-length-146741-cov-6.584472_pt1 | contig 146741 bp, 122 predicted proteins | sample MGYA00380201_ERZ808054 | MGnify/ENA primary metagenome ERZ808054 (study PRJEB31490, sample SAMN06133419) | mouse gut metagenome | isolation source: Z5_2 | host: mice | place: China: Chengdu | collected 2015-05 ...
CTCTGGGGTGGAAAACTCCGAATCAGGTATTAAGAGATTATCTGCGGTCGGTGTAACATATGTTTGACAAACTTACACATTGCGGAACGGCGGAGATATGAGGGGAATATGGATAATTAAAAGTTATCCGTTGGATTTGGCAGTAGGTGAATTGAATGAAGAATAATTTCTGATTATTGATGGTTGGGAAGTAGCAAAGAGGTATTCAGCAATTCACAATAATTTGGAATTATACAATTTATAATGTAGGATATTGTTTAATTTTTTGAATATTATGGGAGGATTTTATGGAGTATTTCGTTTATATGACAAATGATTGTAATTTAAAATGCAAATATTGTTCGGTTTTGTTAGATTGTGAAAAGAACAGTTTACCAATTAGACCCACATATAGCTACGAAGATCTTATAACATTTATTAGAAATACGCAAGTTTCAAATATAGATAATGAAATTTCTATATATTTTTTTGGTGGAGAGCCGTCATTAGAATATGACAATATAGAAACACTCATTAATATTGCCAAAAAAGAATTAGTAGACTTTGATTTGAAATTTGTTCTTCATACAAACGGATTACGCCTTGATGTTTTACCAGATAAAATTCTTGATGAATTAGCACTCATAATGTTTTCTATAAATTATGACAAAATCCCTCATCATATACTATACCCAAGCTATTTTTCAATAATTATAGATAATGCATTGTCCATAAAGAGGAGGAAAAATATTCCTATTATTGCACGTCTTACCGTCACAGAAGAAACCAGTATATATACTGAACTTTTACAGGTAAGTAACTTTTTTGATTATGTGTATTGGCAAATCGAGAATTGTGACAACTTTAATAATCCAAAAATGTTTAAAGATACCTATACTTATGAAATCAACAAAACTTTTGAATATTGGATTAAATATCTTGAACGGGGAATAATGCTGAAATATATACCCTTTATGGCTGTTTTAAAATTTTTGTTTTTTCAAGATCGTAATGATAATGAATTTTCCTGCGGCTATAGCCGAGGGATGATATATATACAAACAAATGGAAAATGTTACGCATGCAGTGACAATGTTGAAGGTAATATTCACTATATGGGAGACATTTTTAAAGGAATTAGTCTCCCTTGCCATAAATTAAGTGAATTCAAATGTAATGAGTGTTCATATCGTTCAATTTGTATGGGCAGGTGTGGACGTATGCATATAGAATTCTCAAAAGAGCATATCAACGACTATTGCCAAATGAACCAAGCAATGTTTAATTTGTTTTTGAATAACAGATTACTATTAGAAGGGGTAATCAAGAAATATCCATTTTTTAAATCAGAACTTGAACACTGGATTTTGGAATATACCGAATTTACGCCATGATTATACAGAAAACACTATATATCCCTTTCATTGTTGAGTATCCAACGATTTGTTCTGAACTATTAAAAATGCCATATATTATCAGTGATTATTTTTGTCAAACTGGCTTTTGTAGAGACGCTTTTATATTTTCTAAAGCAATACTATATTGATTTATGTCATTTTCTAAAATGAAGAATACATCATTATAGTTTAGTAATTCTATAAGTATTTTTTTAATTAATTGCACCATTCATTCCGTAAGCAAAATGCGAATCTGAAACTTTCCAATTATTGTGTATATGAAAGCTTTGGATAAAATTAAGATAATTTCTATATACATATGGCGAAGAAAAGGCAATATTAGCATGGCCAACATCATAGCAGAGTTTTACATGCGATGTTAATCCAGCTTTTTCAAACTTCCTCTATACTTTCACTCAAATTTATATATTCATAACACGCATTAATTTGATCAATATCTACACTAATACCAATTACTATTTTGCTTCCTCATTTAAAATAAATCTTTTAATTCTTCATATTTTTCTTTATAATAATTCATTAACTTACTTCCAAAGGCAGACTTGAGTTGCCAAGATGGAGGCAATAAAGTTGCACCATATATTTTGGTATTAATTTCCGTATTCAATAAACATTTTAATCCTAGTATTTTACAAAATTTTTCTCCTTGCAATGTTGAGGCTTCTGTAATAATATTTGTAATATAGATTTCCCTTTCGCAAGCTAATTCCATCATCATTTTAAGTAATGCATTATATAACTTATTAAAAGCAGAAGTGTTTTGATAGTCTGGATGTATACATACACAGGCAATATATAATTTATAAAAATCGGGAATATCATATTTTCTTAAATTATCAATAGATAAATCATTATCTTTAAAATATCCAGACTGTATATCCTCATATAACTGTTCAGTAACAGGTAAAACAGTAAAATATCCAATTACTTTCTGAGTTACCGTACTCCTAATAGCAATATGAGTGTAATTATTGTATTGATACCATGCATATGTGATATGTGGTGGTGCAATTAAATCTTCTCTAAGAACCGATTGGTCTATTTCATACATTGTAACAAAATCTTGATATGATAATTCGTCGGGCCATACAATTTCAAAGCTATCTTGAGGTACTATTTTGTTATGTAGTAAATATTTTGAATACCACTCCAGAACTGCCGTCATGCTCATTTCCGCAAGCTTTTTGCGATCTGCATCATTAGTTAATAATGACATATTTGTATCCAAAGCAGGCGTACTTAAAAGCTTTAAATGCTCATAAATATTTTCTGTTAATCCAATAGAAGACACCTTTACTAAATCTAATTTTCCAACAGTAGTATCAATAGAATTCCCTTTAATAGGAAGGCGTATAAACAAATCGTCAATAATGGTTATCGCTATCTGTGAAGCATGCAAAACAGCAGCGCGAACATTTATTTGAACAATTTGTTCATATTCACTTAGCAATATACTGATTGTATTTGCAGTAGGCGTATCACACGAATTAAATTTCTTAACTGCTTTTTGAAAAGATATTGTCGGACAATCTTTCTCATATCTTTTCCTGATTCGAATAATATTTTCACATAATTCATCAACACAAATACCTATATTGTTAGAATCTAAATTAAGAAATTTTCGTGATAATAATGTTGGAAAACGTTGTGCAACGTCTTTTATAGAAACGTCGCATAATACTGGTATTATATTATTTTTGTTATCTTTTCCTAACGCAAGACCAATCTCTACAGGAGTCCAAAAACTCTTGAAGAAAGATGGAGTAATAATAAGAATAGTACATAACGCTGTTGCCACTCCCTTTTCTACAGCATCTAATATAGTGTCCCCAGCTAAAATTTCAGTTGTATCTAGCCAAACTTTAATATTTTTCTTTTTTAATTCTTGGACTAATTCATATACAATTTTTTCTTTATCCTTTGACGAATGTGATATAAAAGCATCAAACATATTTCACCTTCTGTAATTTCCTTTTATTCCCAGTTCTTTTTAACTGCATATATGTTTGCAATAATAAAAATGACAATGAATATCTCATTGTGAATTGCTGAATACCTCTTTGCTACTTCCCAACCATCAATAATCAGAAATTATTCTTCATTCAATTTACCCACTGCCAAATCCAACGGATAACTTTTAATTATCCATACATATCATAAAACATTTCATCCAGTCCGCTATCATCATTCATCCTCAAAAACTCAGCCTCGACAATAGCAAAACCAGTCCCGACAAAGCGGTATCGCTCATCACATTACAGAAAAAGCTCTTCTTATTTCTCGCCAGAAATCCCTTCAGCCTTCTCCCATCTGCATCTCCTTTATCTTGCAGTTTTCCATATTTAGATTCCTCATTTTTATTCAGCAATATAATTATGGTAAATTTTACTTGTTTTATTTATTATACAAAATACTATCTTTATTTACAATATTATTATTCATCAACCAACAATTTTCTTTCGTATTCGCCTCTATCCTTTCGTCTTCTCTCCCAAAATCATCTTTTTTTACCATTTCACCATCTATTTATTCTCCCACCCCTCCCAAATGCAATTTATATGATATAACATTTTCATACTGTTACATTTGCTAAGGAAGAATTCATCATATACAAAAATTGTCCTTTTATGTCTTTTTTCTTCCTTTATGTTGGAATTTTTTTCCAATCCATTATGCTAATAACAGAAGCAGCATTATTATTTTCACAAAGGAGGAATTAACCATGGAAAAAACTATTGTTTCTGAACTACTAATCCGCATCGGCGTTAACCCTTCCTACAGGGGATATCCTTATCTGGCCCATATTATCTGCCAAGCAGCATCTGATGAAAGCAGTCCGTTTCTTACCAGCAAAGCACTTTATCAGGCTACTGCCGAATATTTCCACGTATCTCCGGATTCTATTCAGCACAGCATACGAACACTCCTTGATGCCTATTGGGAGCAAGGTAACGGTTGCCATTTCTGTTCCGTTACCGGATATCCCAATGCCGGGCCGCTGCCTCCCAAAGAATTTATTGCAGTTCTTGCGGACTATATGCGTAGAAACAAATCACGTTAAAAAAGTTGGCCCGCGGCCAACTTTTTTTAATAACCTCATAATGCGCCTCCATACTCCCCCCAGCTTCAGCGGGCTCTCTTCCGGCCAAGTTTCTGCGCAATCTTCTTCGCCGATATCTCCCACTGGAACATGCCGATCCTCTTTCTGATCTCTTCCACCGTCACGTCCCCGACTTCCTGCCGGATACCCATCCGCATTTTTTCTTTTAACATTTGCTTATTACCCAGCTGGAAATAGGAAGCCGCTCCTCCTAAGACCTCTTGCAAAGATAAGGCATCGGAAGAAATCACCATCGTTCCTACTGCCAAAGCCTCCAGCGGCGGCATGCCGAACCCTTCATAAATGGAAGGAAAAATAAAACAATCCGCCATATGGTATACATAAGGAAGATCCTCATCCTCGATAAACCCGGTCACGATAATTTTTCTTCTGTACACGTCCTCTATCCGATTCAGAAACTCGTCCATTTTCCAGCCTTTCCGCCCGGCCAGAACAAGGGGAATGTCCAGTGCTTCCTCCTCCTGCAGCTCCACATAAGCTTTTACAAGGAATGGAAGATTTTTCCGTGGCTCCAGCGTAGCCAGGCAAAGAAGATACTGCTCCGGCAAATGATACTTATGGCGTATCTCCAGCCGCTTATTTGTTTCCTCCTTGGATAAGGGGACTTTCTGATCCCTGACATAATCCATAAACACATCGGAAATTCCACAATATGCAAGGATCAATTTATCCTTACGGTAATGGAATTTTTTAATAATCCGGTTTCCCGTAAACTTCGATATCGTAATAATTTTCTCGCTGACCCAAAGCGCATTCAGTATGGACAGTTTAAAATACCACTCCATATGCTTTTTCATCGTCTCCGGGCAATCCCAGCAAGTCAGATCATGAACTGTATTGTAGATCCCTTTATGCCGGAACAAAACAGGGCTTTGGAATGCCAGGAATAAAAAGACATCCGCTTTTATCCCATATAGATGAAACGGCATCAATATCTGCGCAAAGAGCAGTTTATTTCTCCCCTGCCATACTTTGCAAACGACATTTTCCAATTCCTGATATCGTTTGAACTCAGGATGGATTTTTCGCTTAAATAAGAGAATATACGTATTTTCCCTTTTCTTATCCAACTCTATCAGTTCTTTTGCTATGTTCATGGCATATCTCTCTATTCCCGAAAAATTGTCATCCAGAGAGGTCAAATCGATCGCTATCCTCATTGCTGCCTCCATTCTGTTTTTATCCTACGCATTTTTTTAATAAAATGCAAACTCCCCAGCAGTATCATCCCCGCTATTCCACAAAATATCCCGTTTCGAAAGTGTTCCATCCGCACTATATTTCCATCTTTCTCTACGAAATATTCCTTTCCTCCGCCCATATGCTCGATCCGGTCTTCCCCAAAGCTTTTTCCAATCCTTTCCTGATAAACGGAATCAGCATCCGCCTGATATTCCGCTTCCTCCGGCTGTTGTTCCAACACCCGTATCATCTCTTCCAGCAGCCGGGCATATTCCTCCTTCTCAATCCCGCAGTACAGTTCCAATAGCCGGATACGGAACCGGTCGTATTTTCCGCTATTGTATACGGACATCGGAATGGAATATTCCATGGCGGCAGCCGCTTCTTCCGCCGACAGCTTCCCTTCCAGCCCGGCTTCCCGTATGGCCTCCTGCATGGCTTCCGTCCCCTCGATCAGCGACCGGCACCGGGTCATCAGCTCCTTTAGCTCCTTCTTCGTATATTCTTCGTTCCCGGCCGCAGCCGTTGCGGATACCTCCGCGCTCCATGCATCCACGTAAAGCAAAGAATCCAGCGGTACCCGCACATATTCCTTTGCCGGCACAAATGCCAGATAAAAGGCTGCAATCGCGGCCCCTGCTCCGATATAATAAATCCATTGCCAGCCTTTCGGCCAAGCTGAATCCCCTTTTTCTTCTTTCGCAATATGTTCCTTTTCCGTATATATACTTTCTTCCCTTTCAGCTCCGAACAACACTTCCCCTAAAAAGAGCAGAGATAAATTCATAAATGCATTGGAAATAAACTGCTCCATAATTCCATATAATAAAAATGAAAAAATAATACTAAGTTCCGGCAGACGTTCTCTTCCTGCGCTGCGATCCCAACCGGCCGCCCCCTTTTGTTCCCCGTGTCCTTTTCTCCCGGAAAATCCGCTGTATCTGGCGATCAATACCGCGTACCCCGCACAGAATAACGCAAATATCACGATTCCAAAAGTCATAAAAATATATACATAACCGTTATCCATAATCACCCAGAAAAAGGGAATATCCCTCATTCTCGCACCGAATAGGGAAATCGGTTGGTTTTTCAAATAATAGGCGGAAAAAGAAAGCCTTGCCTGCACCATGGCATCCACTTTCTGCATCAATGGAATATCCAGCAAAAACGGCCCCCCGAATGAAAAAATCAGGCAAAGGGGAAGAGGCAGCTGAAACAAGATCCGTTCTGCCAAGCTCAACTCCTTTCTTTTTACCCCATACAAATACATAAGCAAAAAAAAGGTGGTGACAAGCACTCCCGTATAACTAAGCGAAAACAAAAATACGGCCAGATTCCCCGCCATCAATGCAAACATCCGTCTTACATCATATCGTTTTCCCCATGTATAGCATAAAAACACTGTCAGAATAAAATAAGATACATGGAACACATTCCCCGTGCTATAACCCATTCCCCAGCGGATCAACTCCGTCCCGCCCTTCATATGCACATCCAGCGGATTATGAATCACTCCTGCTTTGGCCATAATTACCGTCCATGCAAACGAGCATCCATAAATGGCTAGTCCTATGCGGAACAGCTTTTTCAGTTCCATATCTTTCAAACCAATAAGGGCAAAAACTGTCAGAACGATCCCCAGCCGCCCCGAATTTCTGTATGAGACAAAGGCTATGATGCACAAAAATGTCATAGCCCCGATCTGCCTTACGCTATATTTTGTAAGAACCAGCTTTATTCCAAGGCACAGGCATGCGGCCGCGCTCAATATATAATAAAGGCGAACACCGCTGTCCAAACCGATTCCCTTTGCCAAAACCATAAGCCCGAAAAAAAGGTAGTAAGATAATTCCTTCACTCTGTTTTTCGTCATTTCATACCCTCGCATTTGCTTTATCCAGGAAATATTGGGCGATTCTGCCCGCTTTCCAATCAATCCTGTTAAAAATCAATTCTCTGAAGAATCCTGTTAAAAGACATATTAACAAAATTCCGAATACAATTCCGGATAATATTAAAAATCCACCCATCCCGCCAGAAGTTTCAATCCTTTGTTCCTGCAGCATTTTCATTGTAACAATTACCAATGAATTTTCCAGCGCAAAGACTGCAAAAATATAAGCTGAAATTTTATTGATGAATTTCGACTGAATAGTCAGCTCTTTGAATAAATAAAATAAAATAATAGCCATTACAAGGTTTGTAATACTATTGTCTTTGCATAAATGATGATATACTCCCCCCACCTGAACGGGAAACTCATGCGACACCCCGTTTATACTCCATAGCGCTATGAATAGGACAAACGTCTTCTTTTTTCCTATCAAATCAAAAATAGACCTGTCACCGTACATTCTGATATACCGGCCAATCATATAAATCATGATCATTTGTACCAGCCCTTTTCCATTGTTGGGAATTAACTCAAAATAAAACAAAGCCGGCAATACGCTAAATAAAAAAACCAAAAGAAGGAGCAGCTTCCTGAATTCTTTTTTGCTCAATATATCAATAAACTTCTGTATATAACCGCTAAGGAAAAATAGGCAAAGATAACAGGAGTAAAACCAGTACTTTCTTGTAATAAAAGGAAGCATTGCCTTTACCATTTGTTCCAATAAAGCAGCTCCCTGCATTTGCCCGGGCAAAGCGATATATAAAATGACCGTTTCCAAAATGGAATAAGTAATCATCATACATTCCATTTTAACCAGTTTTTGCAAATTGAACCGAATACCATAATATCCGGAAATTAAAATAAAGCAGGATACCCCTATATTACATATTCCATTTACGAATCCATTGAAGAATATCTGAGTTCTGCCTGTACAAAAGATTCCAAGATACATATTGGCGTGAATGAAAATAATCATATACATTGCAGCGATTCGGAGCAATTCATGACCTGAATTTCTAACAGACTTTTCCATTTCTATCATTTTCCTTTCCCGGAACAAAATTCGTAAATATAAAATCTGAAACTCCTCTTTTTCCCAGTTGCTTTTCAACGCAGATATTCTACTGATTGTATGTTTTTTCGTAAATCACATAGCCTTCCTGCTTCCATATGGACGAATACTTTTCTGCACATAAATTATTTAGTTCACTGTCCTCTTCTACATAAATGTATTTGCTCTTCAATGAATCGGTTATTATGGCATTTTTCAAATAATCTTCCGTACACATGCCAAAAGCCGTATGCGTCGGAAAGCAATACAATAAATGCAAATCCACATTGGGCGGAACTAATGCCACTGTGTTATCCCAGCGGTCATTTTCCGAAAAATCCAACGCCTCTTCCAAAGAATCCTGGAGAAATCCGTAATCGACCGCTTTTTCCGCCTTTACCGGCAATGGCAAAGACTCTTCCTTTGATACCGGAAGCAATATAAAACATACAATCTGCAAACACAAATAAACAATGTTCATTTTCTTTCCGGCCATTGCGCAAATCATATAAGCAAACCCAACTACACATACTAATAACATGCGATCCATTTTTCCCGGCAAATATAGAATAATCACTGCCTCATAGATCGCAAATCCTATAATAAGGGATGCGGCCAGAAATATTTTTTTTGCTTTGTCTTTCTCTTTGATGCATAAAATAACCAACAGAACACATTCTATGAGAAAGCCCGATACCACGTATATAATACCTTGTTTAATGGTATAACTTTCCAAAATTAATTTTACGGCATCAATGTTACACTGATAAATCCATTCTATAATCTGTTTGATATCTCCCTTTTGGAGGAGTTCCCCAAAGTATGTCATGCCGTTACTATGGAAAAATTTTGCTGAGTGTGTATTGGCAAGATAAAAATACAAAAGCAATGCCCCTATTGCCAAAAAAACCAGAATGACGGAATATATCCATTTACTCGTTTTATTTTTCCTGCTCAGCCATACCCCTCCCCACACATACAACAAAAAAGCAAGCAAAAAAGGGCGGCTGATACCAAAGAAAAGGATCAGAAACGAAGCTGCACCCAATAAAAGAAAATCTTTTTCCGAATCTCTCATAATCCGTAATATAATTCCTGTAACCACGATAATCATCGCACATATGCTTCCTTCATTCATCCCCGACCAAACGTGCCGTTCATAAGTCAGCGATAATATGGAAAACATAGACAAAAAGAAAATCTGCCATCCTTTCGGCCTGACCAGCAGACAAAAAGCAATGTTGGCTATAACGACCATGAGTACATTGGCTATGATCATGAAACCATGGGTATGAATACCTGTCAAAAAAGAAACAAGCCAATAAGGAATATAGGCGGTAATAATCCATGTGCCGTAAGCCGGATATTGCGGTTCTATTTCATTATAACTGCAAACCCCCGTAGGATAACCATATTCCCGCATCATTTTTACAATTTTATGATAAATTACCTCGTCATTCCATGTAGAATTCCACCAATCAATCTCAAACAAACTGATCCTTTGTATAATACACAACAGCAGAAGTGCAAATACTGGTGTTATGAAAAAAAGGAAATATGGTATATATTTTTTATAATCCCTTATCTTTGCTATCATCTCTATTCCAGCTTCCTTCCATAAGCTCATCTTCTGCCTTCATTTCCCAGCCCAAAATAACATAATCGAATCATTATTGTCTCTCTATGGGTGCGTAACGCTGTACCAGTAAAAGATTCCACAGATGACATGAGAAAACAATAACGCACTTCCTCCATATAAACAAATATTCTTTTTTATCGCGCCCGCTTTATCGCTGGATATAATATTAAAATATTCAAACAGAAAGAGCATCCAGACGATAAACATGGATAAATAGGAACCCCAAAGCCAATTCCCATCCAGTTCCCGCTCGCCAGCCTCATAAAGCAGGGCACTCTCCGCCCATGCGCAGAATTCATAGCACAACGCCACCTGTATCGGTATTTTTTTTATTAAATTCCTGAAGTCCAACACTAAAATAAAAATCGGAAATGCAAAAGCCAGTATAAAGGAAATAAAAAGGTTTGGCGTCCAGTTATGCAGCACACGACCGAAACCAATTCCAATGCTTCCGCCGCTATGAATCTTGGTATCTGCAAAAAAAGAAAAAAACAACTGATAAAATAGCAACAGCACCGCCGGAACAAAGGTTGCTGCAATCGCAAAATACTTCACTATTTTTTCTCTGTTTCCTTTATTTATGATGATCGCAATCACAAAATAAAGACCTAGTCCCGGAATCATTCCTTGCAAAAAAGACGGCTTTGCAAAGGCGCTGCAAAATATCAAAAAACTTAGCAAAGCGTATCTTCTTTTATCCTCTTTTATCGTTTTTTGCGATTCCAGAAGACGGACAATCATGCAAAAACAGAGAATACAGAATCCCTTTACCGCAATATTGCTTGGATTGTGCCATGTATTTCCAGTTCCCTGTCCCAAATAATAATAATTATTGAACCATGGCGCATACAAAGGGCCGACCACTAATAAACAACAGGCCCAAAATGATTTCGTAGCGGCCGGAAGCTTAGAATCAGAAAAGGAATTCCATACGCCAAGCACACACCAATAAGCGAAACAATTAAAAAGGGCTGTTGTTGTCGCCCTTGCCCACAACAGACTGAAACCGAAAATTTTATAAAATGTCTTTGTTACGATGTGCCACAAGGGATATGCCACATAATTCTGCATAAAGCGAAATAAATGGCCGATGCTGAGTTCCCTGGCCCATAGGGAATGTTTTTCATAATCGCTGCTATTCACATGTAATACGGCATAAAACGTAACGATAAAGATAAATATTGTCCCAAGGAAACAGACTGTCATACGATTTATGCTGTTCTCTTTGTCTGAATTCATAATACTTCTCCAACCCCCAACAGCAAAACATTTTCTGTTCTTCTATCCAACGCATCCATCACTTTTCCCCGCTGCCTGTTTCCGCAGACAAGCGCAGAATCTCTTCCACTACGCTGTAATAATTCGCAAACTGAAAATGGGCAAGTACATGCTCATATCCCGCTTTCCCCATCCTTGGAATATTCTCCTTGTCACATACAACCAGTTCCAGTTTTTTCTTTAAATCCTCCAGGCTGCAATCTTCAAATACATAGCCGTTAATGCCTTCTTCAATGTAGCTGGCCGTACCGTTATCCGTACCGCTGATGGCCGGCACGGAAAAAGCCATCGCCTCTATCATCGTAACGGAAGCCGCCTCGTGCGTACCCGGCAGCACATAAAGATCGGCCTGCTCATACTGGGCAAACACCTGCTCCTTATTCAAATTCTGTAATAAAGTGATATGCTCCTCTAAGCGGTGTTCCCTGATATATTCTTCTAAACTGCGAAAATGTTCCCTGTGGAAATCGTTGGACACTTCTCCTGCAATCGTAAGATGCAACGGATATTGGTCAAGCAATCCCTCTACCGCTTTGATCATCATAAAATGATTTTTCTGCTCCAAATATTTTCCGATACTGAAAATATTGATCCTGTCGTTCTTGAAATAATTTTTCCGCTCCGGCGAAACTCTGGGTTCCATCAAAAAAGGGGCAAAAAATGCCTTTTCGTCTTTTACTAAGCCGCTATAATCCGCCCCAACCAGCATGGAAGGCGTCATTCTGTACTCGGGAACCAGTTTCCATACAATTTTATGTGCAAGATCCATTTTTTTCGGCTTGTCCCAAACCGGGCTTAAAATATACAGAATGGTCGGTATATGAAGACGGCGGCAGATGGCCGTCATACAGATCGTATAGATGGAGCGTTCTCTCAATATCGCTACATCCGGCTTAAAATCCTGAATTAACTTCCGCAGCTTCCGCAGCGGTGGTATCCCGCACTTTAATTTCATATCTATGGCATATGGATTCTTACGGAATAAAATATGAACATAAATATAATCGATCAACCGGAAAAAAGCCGAATAACCGACAATTATGGGCCGCACATAAGTATAATCTTCTATTTTTCCGGCATATTGACTCAAAAAACAGACTTCATGCCCGTTTTCCACCCAGCCCTTCATAATCGTATTCTGATTGGTATGATACCGATGCGACATATATAATACACGCATTTTCACTTCCTCCATGATATCCGGTCTTCTCTTAGCTCTTCCAATATTTCCGCAAATAGTCTGCTCCCGTAAGCCGCCGATAATTGTTCTCTGTATGCCATGCAATTTTGGACAAATTCCTCATTCCGTCTGCAGACCATTTCCAGTTCTTCCCTTCCCCACTCTTCCTTTACGATCCCAAGACATTCTTTTTGGATATAAGCCGCGTTAAACGGAACCGGCGTGGTAATAACAGGTGTCCCCGCTGCAATACTTTCCACAATGGATACCATGTTGTTATCCTTTTCGGTATAAACCAGCATAGCTTTGGCTTTTGCCACCATAGGAGCCAACTCTTTATGGGACAATTTTCCATGAAATACTGTTTTCTCCCATATGCCAAGTTTTTCTGCCAGCTGTCTTAGTTCCTGCTCCTTATCGCCGGATCCAATAATATCCAGCATATAGTCCTGCCCCTCCCCGCTTTGCGCTGAAAAGCCGGCGAATGCTTCCAAAATCCTGTCGATACGTTTCCGCCCGATCAACTGGGAAACTACCACAAAACGATTTTCTTTCACGGTATCCGTCTTTATCCGGCGAAGATCCACGCCATGGTCGATCACCATTTCCCGCACCTGCGGACAAAACCTGCTGATAAACTGCCTGGCTTTCTCCGATCTGGCTACTATTGCGGCCTTACGGAAAAATATTCTTGCTACCATATAATACCATATTTTAGACGGTATGCAATGCATTATTTTATTATGTGCCCCCAATTCATGCCATACCACCGTCTTTTCCGGCGCTTTGCATACCGCTGTCAGGGAACAGAGAGAAAACACCTCGCTTGTAATAATACCGTCCATTTTTTCCTTGTTCTTTTTCACATATCTGCTCAATCCCGGCATCCAGGGCAGACATCTGGGCTTAAAAATTTTCTTAAGCTTCGTATCCATCCAGACTATCTCAAACGGGTACTCTTCCTCCGTCTCCGGTTTATAATCCGATGCCGCAGCCAGCACGGGAACATCCCCGTTTTCCAGAAATCCCAGACACATCGTGTAGATCATAGTGTCTTTAATGGATTTCACCTTAGGGATTTCATCCGTTTCAGCCGTATATAAAATGGGGTTTATCAACAGGACACGCATCGTTCCTTCTTCTCCTCCATACATCCCAAAAACTGTTCCGCTATCCGTTCTATAGCAAATCTTTCCCTAAGTTCCTCCGCATTCCGGGCCAGCTTTTGTGACAACTCCTCATCTGAGGCCAATTCTTTCATGGCCGCAGCCAGCGCCTTCGGATCTTCCACCGGAACCAAAATACCGTTCTCATGATCTTTGATGCACATCCTTGTTCCGCCCGCCGGACAGTCCGTCGCTATCACAGGCATGCCCATGGCCAGAGTTTCAATTAAAGCATTGGATATTCCTTCAAATTTGGAAGACAGGATATACATGGCATGATCCCGGATTTCTTCTCTCACGGTCGGACAAAAACCGTGGAAATTTACCTTTGCATCCATTCCCATTTCCTTTGCCATAGCCTTCAGCTCCTCCTCCAGACTTCCTTTCCCATAAATCTCCAGCGTATAATCCCCAAACTCCTTTTGAAAATCATAAAATGCCCGCAACAATGTTTTATGGTCTTTGACTGGTTCCAGCCTGGCCGCCGCGCATATTTTTTTCTTCCTCTTTCCCTTATATGCCGGCGGAAGCATCGGATCGACAGGATTAGGAATAACCACTGCCTTTTCCCTTATTTTCCTGCCGAAAGATTTTAATACATCGTCTGTCTGCAGCACCACCCGATCAGCCCTGCCGTAAAAAAAGTCCCGAATCCATTTATGCTCGTACTCATTCGGATCACTTCTTTCCGACACAAGCGTCCAATGCTTTTCCCCAATAGTAGCCACCGCTGAAAACACTGCTCCCATAACACTAAAGGCAAAAATAACGCAATCTCTGTTTTTTCTGTAATATTCCCTCATAAATCGAATTCTTTTTAACCGAATCCACGGATTTCCTCCTGACGGCCCGCCTGCCATCACTACCTCCACACGTTCATCCAGCGAATATTCCAGTTTGTTTCCGGCAAATATGAGAACGGCGGCCTCTATTCCTCTTTTCACATATTCGTTGGCAAGCAGGGATACAATCCGCTCTGTCCCTCCCCCAACCATATTCGGAACTACAAATACAATCTTCATTTTCAATCCTTTTCCTTAAAAACATCCTTTTTATCCCTGGCAACCACTTTTCCCCCGGAAACTTCATAAACAATATCCACATTCTTAATCGTTGTCAATCTATGGGCTATGATAATCATCGTCTTTGTCCCCTGAAGGTTTTCTATGGATTCCATTACCGCTTTTTCCGTCTCATTATCCAATGCAGACGTAGCCTCATCCAGCACAAGGATTTCCGGGTCGTGATAAAGGGCTCTGGCAATCCCGATCCTCTGTCTCTGTCCCCCGGATAAACGAACTCCCCTGTCTCCTACAAAAGTATCCAGCCCTTCCGGAAGCGTCTGCACGAAATCATATAACTGGGCTTTTTTCAACGCCCCGATTACCGCCTCATCATCGATCTCATCCTTATACACGCCAAACGCGATATTGTTCCTTATGGTATCGTCCGATAAATAAATCACCTGCGGAATATAACCCAGCGAATGGTGCCATATATTCAGATTCTTATGCACATCCATTCCATCCGCCAGCACATGCCCCTCGTTCGGTTCCAGCAGTCCCAGTATAATATCCGCCATCGTTGTTTTGCCCGCCCCTGAAGAACCGATAAACGCTATCGTCTTCCCTTTGGGAATTACGAAACTGGCTTTATGAATTACATTTTCTTCCGCTTCCGGGTAATGATAAGTGACATCCCAAATGGTGATCTCCTTTTCAAACTCCCAGCTGCGCGTTTCATCCTCCGCTCTTTTCGGAACGTTTTCTATTTCCTTTAAATCATGGTAAATCAACTCAAAAGAAGGAAGGGAATATAAAATATCCGCCACATGCACCGTAATTTTCCCCACCGAAGGCAGCAAACGGAAGGCAGCCACCGCAAATACCGTCAGCTGCGGAATATATACGGTAATACCGTTATATCCGAAAAACATTTTCACCAATATTGCCACCAGAAGTCCTGTCATGCATGAAGCTTCCACAAAGTATCTCGGCATTTCTCCAATCAACCGGTTAATCCTCAGGCCATGAACATACTTTTGAAAATAGTTTTGATACTGCGTAGTAAAATATTCCTCCCGGTTTAAGATCTTTACTTCTTTAATTCCTCCCAATGACTGGTTCATCCACTGGTACAGCTTTCCCTTATATGCCTGGCACTCGGCTCCCAGCCGGGCCGAATATTTTCTGGATATCATTGCAAAAGTTCCCGTACATAAAAGAAGCATAATCAATACCAAAGCCGCTATCGATTTGCTCACGATAAAAAGATAAATTCCAAGAACTCCGCATACGGTCAGTTCCATAATCAATTCCAGAATATGGATAATGCCTTTTGCGAATAAATCCGTATCTTCCTGAAGGCTCCTTTGCAGTTCCGCTATATTCTTCTTTAAATGGAATGTATACGGCTCATTCATATAAGACTTTAATAATTTGGTAGAGATATTGAGCTGTGTCCTATAAGAGAAACGGTAAATAATATTTTTCTCCAGTGCGAGAAAAACATTTTTGAATATATATATGAATATAATCACTCCCGTCAATCCTGCCAAAAAGGTATGTTCTGTAGTGAAATGAAATAACTCATAAAAAAAATTCAAATATTCATTTTCATGAATAACAGCGGGATCCATCAATATTTCAATAAACGGCATAAAACTACTGACACCGATTAATTCAAAAAAACTTCCTATCACGACGATAATTAAAATAAATACCAGTTTTACTTTCTCTCTTGTATTAAAAATATATCTTAATTGCTGAACAATCCTCTTCATGGCAGCGCCTCGTATCTTTCTTCTCTCTTTTTAGTACTATATAAACCGGTTCTCTTTCAGGCTGTATTTTCCCCTCTTTAAAAACTTATGCTTGATTACCCACCAGCCGGGAACCCATATATATTTGTGCATAGCCGGGGAAGCGCTTCCTATCATCCAGCAATTCCTGTCACAGTTCTTCGTGCATTTCCTTACCTGTTCCGCCTGATCGGAATTCCACAACTCTTCCCAGCTCTGTTCTCTCAGGTTTCCCATCACCGCCTTTTTTTCCATACCATTGCAAGGTATCACATCGCAGAAAGGATCGATGAAAAAAGCATTCTTCGACATATCGCACGGAAGCAGCCGTTTATTTCCATAAATATAATTAATCAGCCCGTGATTGAAATAAGCGCGGAACCATTTTTTCGGCGAATTGCTTTTCAAAAGCTCGTTGATCAGCTTTTCGAAATTCCGGGCTACTTTTAATTTATCATCAATTTTATTGTCCGTCTTGCGAAAATAAAAGGAATTATGCAGTGTTGCCGTCGCAAACTCCATTCCAAACTGATTGGAAATCTCATAGAGCGGTACCAAATCTTCACAATTCATATCCTGTACCGTCATGCCGAAGCCTACATCGGGATGTCCCATTTCCACCAATGTTTTTAATGTTTGATATCCCCTGTTAAATCCGTCCGGTATTCCCCGTATTTTATCGTTTGTCTCCTGCAATCCCTCGATGCTGATCCGAATGCCTACCTGGGGAAATTCTTTGCACAAATTGAGAATCCGCTCCGTGAAATATCCATTCGTCGATATGACAATACGGTCGGATTTCTTATACAATTCCCTGACAATATCCGGAATATCCTGACGTACAAAAGGCTCCCCGCCGGTAATATTGGTAAATGCCATTTCCGGCAGTTTCTTTATATCGTCCAGCGTAATCTCTTCTTCCGGTCTTGTCGGATCTTTAAAGCAATCGCACATATTGCAGCGCGCATTGCATCGATAGGTCACAATAACAGTTCCATATAATGTTCTTTTTGCCATTTTATTTCCACACTTTCCCTCGTTATTTCAAATGCTTTTATATATCTCCAATACTTTTTCCGCATATTCCGCCAATGTATCAAAAGCGATTCTCCGGCAATTCTCTGCATATTTTGCACACAGTTCTTTGTCGTTCCACATCTTTAAAATCTTTTCCATCAAATCGTCCTTGTTTCCTCCCTCAAACAGCTCCCCAGTCACTCCATGGCGTACCAGTTCTGCGGTTCCGCCTAAATCGGATGCTACTACCGGTGTATGGTACATCTGTGCTTCCATTACGGAAAATGGGCAATTTTCATACCATTCCGAAGGAAAAACAACAAAACTTGCTTCCCGGATTAACTTTTTTAATTCCTTACCCGAAAGAAATCCTTTATCCTTTATATTAGGGCATGTCCCTACTTTCTTTTTCAGCGGCCCGCTGCCCGCAAATATAAAAGGAATATCCGGAAGCCTTCTGCAAACCTCCAGCAATGTTTCAACTCCCTTTTCTTCCGAATATCTTCCAAAATACAGGATATATTCTTTTTTTTCAACACCCTGTCTATCCTCTGCTCCGTCGATAAAGTTATGCAAGGTCACCGTTTTGTTCCGCAACGATGGGCGGCAGGACAGCGCCTTATTCATAAATTCGCTCGGGCAAATAATTTTATCCACTTTGCGGTAAGTTTTCAGCGCGTGATAAAGCGCCCCCTCTATACTGCCTAACACACTTCTTATCTTCGAGTTATGAATGCACCTGTATTTTATACAGTTCCCAAATCCTCCCTCTGCACACCTCATGCAAAGTTCTCCGCTCTCCGGTATACGGAACATATGATTCGGGCATACCCATTGATAGTCATGGGCAGTATACACCAATTTTGTTTTTCTCCCCCGTTTTTTATCAAAATTACGTATTTCATATATAATAGAAGGCGTCAGTTGAAAATTAAAATTGTTTAAATGCACCACATCCGGCACAAAATCTTCCAATATTTTTCTTATTTTTTTCCTTGCCTCTACGGAATATATAATTTTGAAAGGATAAAGCAGCTTGTTCCATTTCCCCGTATGGAAATCCAATGTGCTTGTATAACTTCCGACACGGTTACCCACAATCCGTCCCTCATGCTCCATTCCAAAATACTCCACCCGATGCCCCTGCCTGACCAGTTCTTCTCCCAATTTAAAAATATAAGTTTCCGAACCGCCGTTAGGATAAAGGAATTTGTTTACCATTAATATTTTCACCGTTTATCTCCTATTTTATTTTGGCTGCCGTATATTGCCAAATATATAGCCGGTATCAAAACCCCCGCCCATAATCCGCAGCTCACAATCCCTCTTACATATTCCACTGTTACAATATTCCCTTTCAATTCATACATCGGTGTCTGCGCATCCTTATAACTAATTATCCTGCTGTGGAAATTTTCCGGAAGATTATTCTCATCCAGATAAACTACCTCATCATACCGGTCGCTTCCCTGGCGCAATATATATATGCTGTCCGGTACATCTGCCATAAAAGCATATGCCGCTCCGCCACAGATTGCGGCGGCGATTCCTATTCCGGCGATCTGATATTTTCTTTTTTTCATCTGATACCGCACTTCATCTGCCATATTCTCCCATACGGCTGTTGATATTCCGATCTTTTTTTCACCTAAGTACAGAATCTGCAAACGGAATCCTTCCTTGTTTTTCTCCTCCAACACTTCGAATAAGTAATTTCCCATAAAAATAAGAGATAAATTTTTATAAGCGGTATTGAATAGAAAAGGTTCCGAAATACCTGCAACCAGAAGCCCCAGGATTACCGCCAGCTCCTTCTTCTTATTTTCTTTTACGTAATGCCTGATCAGCATAAAATAACCGACGCACATTATGGAAAAAATAATAATGCCTCCATGCATCAACAAATAAGTATAAGAACAGTCCAATGTATAGTTTACGCTTTCTGCGCGCACCTGCGCCTGTCTGTCACCCAGCCAAGACCAATTCCCATGATACATAAAATACCGTGAAAGAGAAAAACGGGTATTTAATAACTTATCACAGATTTCAAATAATTTCCCCTGCAAAACAAGAGGGCCCGCAACAGAAAATACCACGCAGCATGGAAAAACCGCCTGTAGCATGATGTCTTCTGCCTTCCGGCGATTTTTCCTGAGATTGAGATATAAATTGCATATAAAATAAACCGCTGTTAAAAGAAACCCTGTATAACTTACCGAATACAGGAAAATATACAGATTCCCGATAAAGCCAAGCACTGTGGCTCCCACCAGTTTCTTCCCTTCCAAATGCAGTACATAGAAAAGAAACGCGATGAAAATTACATAAGATATATGAAGCACATTGGGATGAGGATAACCAAACGACCACCGAAGGATATGCCCGAGCCCCAATTTATTATGCGCCATTACCGTTCCGGTTCTGATCCCAGTCAAAGCCAGCAGCATCTGTAAGCCAAAAGCTCCCCCCCATACCAGCAGCCCTATGCGGAACACTCTCTTTACAGGAATATCCTTCATGCCAACCAGCATCAAAAGGTATAACAAAGGTCCTTTTTCCCCCGATTTTCTCCATATAATTACCCCTAAGGACACCAATGCAAATATACATGCCGCTTCCCGCAGCGAATAACTGTCCATAGCCATTTTTAACAGCAAGACACCTGTAGATACCGCCAGACATAAGTTGAAAACCGGCATTCCCTCATACAAGCCAATCCCCTTCGCCAGCAACATAATTGAAAAATAAATATAATAAATAATTTCTTTCCCGGAATACATTCCTCTTCTCCTATCAGCCTAGCTCCTGTAAAAAGATAGCAATATAAGTATAAACAGCAGACTGCTTCGAATATACAATATCGCTTTCTTATTTAACTTTTCGCCCCCCCCATTTGCCGGTTTGTACTTTGGGGAATTGATCAGGAGTATCAGTACAAACACTGCAAAAATTACAGAAGACACTACAGTGTAAACCGGATTGTCATACAGCATCACATTTTCCTTAATTCCCCGTATTCCACTCAGCCACTGCCCCGTACGCGGAATCAATTTCCGTACAAAATCAAATACAAACCAATTAGAAAAAAATCCGCCATTGGTTAAGTAAAACTTCACTGCAATACCCACATTCATAATGCATTCCAGCAGCAGATTATAGACAAGCCTGTCGGTATTTACCGCAAATAAAATATATAAGAATGGGAAAAGATACACCACTCTGTAAAATTTATATTCCGTAAACAGGAAAAACAAAAGAATCGGAACGATAACTGCATAGATTAAAGTTTTTGGGCTTTTCTCCTTCCACGGATGAATGTAAAAGTAAAAATACGTGCAAATAACAGCCACCAGAAACAGAGAAATGTTCATTCCCAGAAAATTACTCACCGATAATCCCAGAAGAGAATCCATCTGTTTTGCCGAAGGGCCTCTGCGCAAGGATTCCAGATACATAGGCGCACGGAGATAAGAGATATGAAACAAAGCCATCACACTTATTCCTGCCGCTGCATCCCTTATTATTTTCCATATATTTTTTTCCGTTAAAAGAACTACCGCCGCAAAAGGTATTAATACGTATGGCTTAGCTGCAATGCTGCAAACGGAAAAAAGCAAAAACAGTTTCCTGTTACCGTTCAGCAAATGATAAATGGCTATTACAAACAGGCAAATGGATATAATGTCCGTCTGCCCTGCATAATAAACTGCAATCATAGCAAAAGGAAAAGAAAGCGACAGATAAACGGTCTCCGCTCCCTGGTCTCCCGGCTTTACGATCCTGACTATTTTATAAGTATAATAAAGCGATGCCGTATGGACGAACAATAAAAATATTTTCGAATACAGCAGCGTCCATGCATGTCCCACTGCAACTACACCAAAATATCTTTGTAGAATCCATATGGGAAGATTCCAAATGGCCCAGGGAATTAAGGCAAGATAATTAGCCCCCATATATTCGCATTCCAGATGATATATATTTTCCGCGCAATATTCGTAATAATTCCATAGATTCCCATCAAAGAGGCAATCCCACAAATTCAGAGACCAAACTGTCCATGCCTTTAAATCCATATAACCATAAGACAAAAACAGCATGAGGCCCGCTGCCAACGAAATTAGAAACAATGGAAACAAATAGCTCTTTCTTCCTTCTGCCAGTTTCTTTATCGCCTTGTCCATCCTATTTCCCTCCATTGTACAAAACACACGTCCTGTTCAATACATCTTCCCAATTATATTTTGAACATATAAAATCACTGGCACTCTTTCCATAGTCCGCTGCCTTCTCCTCATTCTTCAGAAGCAGCGCCAGTTTTTCTTTCAAGTCCATGACGTTCCCCTTTTGGAAAGAACATGCTTTATCTTCCACCACTTCCATATTTTCGGCAATATCGCTGACCAAGCAGCAATTTCCATAACTCATAGCTTCCAGCAGACTGATCGCCATTCCTTCTACATCGCTGGGAAGCACAAACACATATGCGTTAGAGTAGAGTTCTTCCAACACCTGCCCCTGCACAAAATCCGTCATAATCACCCGGCTGTCTTTTGCCGCCATTTCTTCTATCTTTTTCATATACTCTACTGAATGGCTGCTCCCACCCGCAATTACAAGCTTTTTATCCGTATCAATCTGTGAAAACGCATCGATCAGATAATGGATGCCTTTTTCCGGCACCAGTCTGCCTAAAAAAAGAATATACCCGTTTTTCTCCAGCCCGTATTTTTCACGGATCAGCTTTGCAGGACGCCTGGCTGGCTTGTAAATCCCATTGGGAATAAAATGCGTATTTCTTTTATAAGTATCCATAAAATATTGCTGTACATTTTTCGACAGGACAATTACTTCATCGGCATGTTTTGCCGCCATTTTTTCTCCGAATTTCAAAACATACGATGCAAAATTACCCCATTTAGCCCGCTTCCAGTCCAATCCGTGTATGGTTGCAACAACTCTGATGCCGAATAATTTTGGAATCCACAGCATGGCACACGGCCCCTCTGCATGATAGTGTATTACATGGTATCTTCCAAAAACAGCTCTCAGACTGGCTAACAGGGCATACACGATAGCGTTCAGCTTTCCGTTCCTGAAAGTAGGTACTACAATAATACGAATTCCTTTATAATATTTACCCTTTTTTCCATCTATATCAAATTCTTTGCCGGAAACATGATAGCCGGATCTGTTATAAGCATCCACTTCATATCCCTTCGCTGCCAGACGTGTCGATAATTCATTCACAACTATTTCCACCCCCCCTTCCCTGGAAGGTATTCTTTTCTGGCCGATCATCGCGATCCTCATTCTTTTACTTTTCATTGCCCACCTTTGCTTCTCCATCCATCCAACCGATTTTATTTCTCATATATCATACCATACATGGCACTCCGATAACAGCAGAAAAACAATCCTGCCTTATAATTTCATTACCGTCTGCAATTCCTTTTTCCTTCCTTCGGAGCAATAAAATGGTTTCGCTCCTTCCGCAATATATTTCCCTTCCATCTCGCTTTCCTGTGTAAATCCCGGATGGAAAAGGATTTCCAGCTTCCTTCCTCTCCTCTCTGCTTCCCGTTTCATGAGCGGAAGCAGCTTCCTCACCCTTTTTTCATCCATGCACCCGCTGAAAAGCACTCCCCATAAAAACATCGGCTCCTGTCCCGGCACTGCTCCCGCTACTCTTCTCTCCATCCCCGGAGCAAGCAGGTTGAGCAGCAGGTTTTTCACCCAGTTCTTCGGGCAATATGTCTTCCAAAGGGATGCCTCTTTGATAAAAGGCAGCACCGGCTCTTTGGTCACACGAATATATTCCACCGAATAACCTTCTTCCTTTATGACTTCCAAAAGGGCATGCCAGACGATCGGCAGCATCTGAGTATGCTGATGTCCATCGAAACGCAGCGGCCGGCTGCCCCCATAGCAGCGGATAAATTCATCCGTCTGCGCTTTTATCTCCCTTTTCAGTTCTTTTTTTACCTGATGATACTTCCACGGGCAGAAGCTCCAAAAAAACAGTTGTCCCCAACTCGACCGAAGATATCCTTCTTCGTCCGTCAGATGAGGTGTTTTCCTCTTTCCGGCCATGCTCCGCCCCTCTACCAAATTCAGATGAACGGAAAGCAGTGGCTCCCGTTCCCACTTCCGGCTCTCTTCCCTATACCGTCCGGCATATTTCTCACAGTCTTGCATATTTGTAAGTACGCTGATACTGTCCAGCCTTTTCCTGCCGATACATTTCAAAATATCTTCTGATGCTCCTGCCGACAATCCATAATCGTCCGCATGTATATCTAAATGTCTCATTTCTTATCTTCCTTATCTTTCCATATCACCGCATCCACAATATATCTTGGCCGCGCCTTCGTTTCCAGATAAATTTTTCCTACATACTCTCCTACGATACCCATAGAAAAAATAGTCAGTCCGCCGATCATGCAGGAAACTACGATCATCGTCGTATATCCCGGCACATTTTTTCCTATCATCCAGTCAACCAGACATACGATGATCATAAGGGCGCTGAGCATGCTTACCAGAAAACCAAGTGCTGTAATCATTCTTATAGGTCTTATACTCATTGATGTAATGCCGTCCACCGCCAGCCCTGCCATTTTCTTAAATGTATATTTAGAACGCCCTGCTTCCCTCTTTTTTACATCAAAGTACACCACATCGGACTGAAAGCCGATCGTCGGAATCAATCCGCGGAGAAACAGGTTCACTTCCTTATACTCCGCCAAAGCATGCAGCGCTACGCTGGAAAGCAGCCGATAATCCGCATGATTGGGAATCACGTTGCACCCCAGCCAGTTCATCAGCCTGTAAAACCAGGTGGCTGTCATCTTTTTCAAAAAACCGTCCGTATCCCTGCTGTTCCTAATGCCATATACGATCTCGCACCCTTCCTGATAACACTCGATAAACGCATCCAATGCCTCGATATCCTGCTGCAAATCCCCATCGATCGTTACCACCATATCCGCATGCTTTACGGCTTCCATCATTCCCGCCAGGATGGCGCTTTGATGCCCGTAATTCCTCGACAGGCAAACACCGGTAAAGACGACATCCTTTCGGCACAACTCCGAGATAATTTTCCATGTATGATCTTTGCTCCCATCGTTCACAAACATGATCTTACTTTTTTCCGAAGCCTTGCCTTCCTTTATCAAGCGGGAAATCTTTTCACTCATCACCTCTGCCGTACGCTCCAAAATCTCTTCTTCGTTGTAGCACGGAACTACCAAATACAGCACATTACCTCTCACGTCTGTCATACCTCTGTTCCTCTCTCATGGCGGCTGTACGCCATGCACACCAGCCGCCCTTTATCTTTCCGGCAATATTTATCTTATTCTAACAGATATTTCCTCTATTATCAATAAACACCCATCCCTTCCACAATTCATGCATCAGCTCCGGTTCAAATTTCTGGGAATTTTTATGGATAAAAGGCCGCATTACGACTTTTCCCTTATTCCGGTTTAATCTTGCCCCCCAGAAACTAAACGTGGAATTGGCGCAAATATTATGCCTGCATCCACTCATCAGCCAAATATCGAAAAAGCTGTCCTTTCCCCTGTTAATATCCACCACCGTAAACTCTTCCCCGCTATATGTTTCCTTCGCATAAGGAATATCATCGGAAAAAACAAAAAAATGCGCCGAAGGGTAAATCTTTTTCATTTCCCGAATCGCACCCGCATAATATTCTTCCGTGCATATATTGCCAAACATGGCCATATTTTCCGCATCTAAATAATCGCCCCGCCTGATGTGGAGGCTGACCGATTCCCCGTCTGCTATCCGTTCCGCCATCTTTTGATTCTCCGGATTGCCGCTTGGGGGGAATACAAACTGTTTCTGGAGAATCTCCATAATATCCGCATAATATTTCTCACAGGCAAAATAGCCGCACAAATACCTATCCTCAAAATCAAAGATTTCGGGATGGTACATTTCCGTTTCCCGGAAAATTTTCCTCGTCCCGGGAAACAGCTTCCCTTTTATTTTTCCGGCAAGTCCTCCTTCCCCGACCAGGGCTTTTCTTTCTTCCTCCGTACACGCTTCGTATTCCGTCTTTTTAAAGTAGTTTAATTCCAGTTCTCTTCTGGCATAAACATTTTTCTGCCGGTTCTTCTCTTCAAACCACGAGATATCCAGTTTTACTTTTTTTCCAAGGCTTAAAAGTTTTTGATACATGGCATATTGCTGCATCTGATTTCCAAGCCCGCCTGCTAATTGTATAATAATCATCGCTTACACGCCTTTCTTCCTCAGTACTCCCAAGCCGGGCCCCAGCGACCAGGGATAAGCTCCATATACCTGCGGATATTCAGCAAAACCCATGCATTCCGCAAGGCAATGGTAGATCTTCCCGTCCTTTTCGCATCCTGCCAGATAGGATGCCGCCCGGCCCACCAGTTTTTCCGTATTTTTCCAATTCTCCGTTTCTGTCGGATCCTTTGCATCCATATTTCCTTTCCACGCATTCCTTCCCATCAGCACCGCATAGGCGATCATCGCCGTAGCCGAACTGTCTTCCGGCCCTTCCGTCGCCTGCAGCTGCCACGGAAAAGCGCCGTTTTCCTTCTGATACGGCATTACCGCCTCCAAAAGCTGCTGATATTCTCTGCCGCATTCCTCATACCCAGCTCTGCATATATCCGCAAATGCACCCGTCTTTTCTTCCTCCAGACATTTCTTCAAACTTTCAAGACATCTGGCAAGTCCCATAAGAAGCCATCCGACAGCTCTCCCCCAGCCTATAATCCCGTATTTCGTGCTGCCTTGGAATCCATGGTAGGGAAGCCCCGTTATCTCGTCCATTCCAAACAAAAACATGTTGCGCATCTGGAGCAGCCCCAGCTCCACGCTATGGGCATCGCCGAATGCCGCCCCATATTTTACGAGAAACGAACATACCATCCCCACGCCGTCTGCGAAGACATAGCCGTTTTTCTGGGAAGGGCGGTACGGAATGCTTCCGTTGCCGTCAGCTTCTTCCTTTTCCAGCTGGAACAAATATTCCGCCATCTTGTCTGCCCCTGCTTTATATTTTTCCTCCCCGGTCGCCACATACAAATCCACCAGCGACACTCCGGCAAGTGTATCATCTATATAAAAAATCGGCATTCCGGCATCCATCCAACGATGAAAATAGGATTTTACGGCGGATAACGCTTTTCCGTCTGAGGAGATTTTCTCATTAGTGAATGCTTTTTCACTCACCGGCACCCCCCCCATTTTCCATTCTGTCAGGCAATTCGCAATCATCGCCGTCGGCCAGAAAATCAGATCCTTCGGTGCCACATAACGACCGGCCGCTCTTTTTACCGCGTCTTTTATCTTTTGTTTGCCGTTTTTTTCATGATAATGCAGCATTTCATAGATCGCTTCCTCTTCCATGCGCCGCAATATATCTGCCGTGATCATCTTTTCCATCCCTCCTGCCAATCTTCTTTTCTTATCAAAATTTATTCTCACCTTCGACTCTTTTTCCGCATTTTATCCACAACCAGCCCCCATAAATAGGCAAATTCCCTGCATCGGCCGAATATTGCCACAAAAAGAGCATTATATACTACCGTTATAACCCCCACCATCAGGATAAACATCGGAATCGTCACCGATGTCATAATACTGTTTTTCAAAAATAACAACAGCATTACAGCAATGCCATTCACCGCAATATACTTCAAAGAGTCTTTAAAATAGACTGCCACAGATTCGTCAAAACATACCTTATAAATAATAAACGGCCTGGTAATATTTGCTATGAGGCCGGACACAATCGTCCCGATATAAATGCCGACCAGCCCTACTTTCTGCACAAGCACAATAGAAACCACCAGATTCACCGCACCCTGTATCAGAGGCAGATACTTGTCCTGCTGAAATACTCCGGCCGCCGTTTTGTAATTCGTCAGCACAATGCGTTCTCCCTTAAAATAATAATCGAACATAATGCAGCCGATTACCAGATCGGATAAGGCTCTTTCTTCCCCAACCCACAAGATAATCAAGGGCGTAAGCATGAGAAAGAAACCGATTGCGGAAAAACCATAAATCCAGCAGCCGAGGAAACGGTATACCTGAAACATCCAATATTGTTTTTCCTTCTTTTCCGTAGCAATCAGATTGCCGAAGCTGGACAATACGGAATTAAAAATAACATTGACAAAATTGGAAACAGAAGATATGACATGATTATAACTTCCCACAAAGTTTACCGTGGTCACATCGATAAAAGCAGCAATGATCATCGCATCCGTCTGGGATCTGGCCATATCTCCCACCCTATGGAGTACCAGCGCCTTCGTCTGCTTGACGATGCCCCCCACTTCTTCTTCGGAAAGCTTTTCCACTTCCTTTTCTTTCAGATAAGGATACAGTTTATCCAAATACAAACTGACAAAGACCTTCTGTATCAGTTCGATCGCCACAGCCGTAACCAAATACAGATAAAAATTGGGAAAGAAATAAAGTCCTGCGATTTGCAGGGATATGGTAATTGTTTTTGTGATCGTAATCACATTTGTTTCAATGTAGTTTTTCTGCTGAGCATTCGCCAGGCTATACTTATAAGCCACAAAATAACTGCTTACCGTATTAAATAATACAATAAAATAGCAAATAGTAATATCCCTCAAGGAAACGCTGCCCGGGTCCTTGATCAGATATTTCAAAAAAGGCGCGATCGCCAGGCCGATCACGGCGATTGCCGCCGCGATTCCCCGGTAAGCCTTTTTATACAACTTCATATAAGATTTGACTTTTTCTACCTCGTTTCGGGCCACCGGTCCGTACAAGCTATAGTTAAATGCGGTGCTGATCCCGAGTTCTGCCAGAGACAGTACCGTAAGGATACTCGTATAATAGTCGCTGATTCCAAGCAGCGTATCCCCCAGGCGGTTAATAAATACCTGGCGGAGCGCCGCCCCAAGAAACAGGGTAATGACATTTCCCATCCACCCGAAGGCTATATTTTTTGCTGCATATCTTACTCTTCCCATAATTTTCCTGCGTCTTTCCCCGTCTTTCCGGTTTTAGTCTGCAAGACTTCCTCTTATTTTTTTCTATACTTTTGAAAGGCATACCCATACAATCTCATATATATTTCCGGCATGTACCGGTACACAAGAACCTTGATCCGGTATCCTCTGTCCAACTCCCGAAAGGCACCTTTATGGCTTCCGTATTCTCTGACAACACGGAGACACTTTTCCGTGTATGCCCGCTTTTCCTTCCGTTCCCTGCCAGTCAGTCCGGCCAGCTTGCCGACCACCAGCATTGCCGACACGAGCAGAACGGACTCTGCTTTATCCGCAAGCCCCGGATCGGCCGATACCAGCACCGGCATGGCTTTCTCCCAGCATGTAATCTGATCCATATAGCTATCCCGGAATCGATGCATCATAGCACCTCCGCCGTTGATACAATAACCATATCCTTTATAACCGCTCCGTGCAAATTTCTTCCCCATCTTTGCCAGATCCAGCAAAAACAGCATATCCTCTCCGATCGCCAGCCCTTCGGCAAAGCGAATGCCGCCTATGGACTCTCTCCGGTAAATCTTGCTCCAACATCTGGTATCACTTTTCAGAATTCCTTTTTCCATGAATTCCAATCCTGACAGTATCTCGGTTTGCCGCAGACAAATCTGCACTTCTTTCTCTGTCTGCGCCCGCATCGGTGTCTGCAGCCCGCCGTTTTGTTCCTTTTCGAAATCTGCCGGCTGAAACTCCTGAAAATTGCAGCCCGCCACATCACAACCCGTTGTTTCCAAAAGTCCTGCCAGGTGTTCCACCATATCCGCTGCCAGCAGATCATCCGCATCCACAAAAGTGATATAATCCCCTTCGCATATCTCCAGCCCCAGATTCCTTGCCGAAGATACTCCTCTGTTTTCCGTATGAACTGCCTTTACCCTTCTATCCTTTCGGGAAAACTCATCGCAGATTTCCGCGCTTCTATCCGTGGAACCATCGTTTATCAGCAAAATTTCCATCGCTTCCCATGTCTGTCCAAGAATACTCTTCATGCACCGCTCTAAATCACGTTCTCCGTTATACACAGGTACAATGACGCTTACTGTCTTTCCGTTTCCTTTTTCCATAACTTTCTGATTTCTTCTCCTGCTTCTCCGGCCCTGGCGCAATAGCCCGGCATCACTCTTTCCAATCTCTTCCGAATCTCCTCTTCTCTGTCCATTATCCAGTCATAGGCACCGATCAGCTGGCCATCCTTCTCCAGTTCCTGCACCGGCAGAACATAATGCTCTTCTTCCCCGAACAGATCTCTGGCGATACCACGCGCCTTTACCGAATATCCTACCACCAGCGTAGGCACACAGCTGGAATAAGCGGCGATCGTCGCATGTGTCCTGGCACCGATAAATGCTCTGCATTGGGAAATGACATATTTTAATTTCCGGCAGGACATATCCGGAATCAAAACCACTCTTTTATTATCCTCGTATCCCCGATAAAGTTCCGCCAGCACCAGACGGTCATCGTTATTTTTCCACATGACATGAGGAATCAAAGCTACGCTGCTATCCTTATCTTCCAAAATATAATCCACCATTCGGCGGTAATTCTCCAACGTGATCCCTTTCACCTTTTCGTGCCTTACAATCATAGGACTTACATTGATGCCTATCGTCCTTCCTGCTGCAAATCCCTCCGGCAGTTCCGCTTCCTCCGGTTCCAGGAAAAATGCCGGATCAGGAAAATATTTCACATTTTCTGTAATCCCTGCTTCTCTTAATGCGTTTTCCGTAATCGATTCCCTGGGAGTGATCAAAGCATACCGCTTCATATCTTCCATCATTTCCGGCTCCTTCAAAAGCTCCGGTTCAATCGAGCAGCCCCATAAAACGGTTTTTGCCCCGGCTCTGCAAAAAGTTCGGTTAGCAAGAATGGCTTCTTTTTTCGAAATATCATAGCAATACATATCCCCGCCTATGGATAAATAGAGAGGCTGCAAATTCTTTCCAAGCACCCGGCGGAAACGGTACCGCATAAAAGATTCAGGATCGCGAAAAACTGCCCTCCATGCATAATACCACACATGGGGCAAAAAATGTTCTGCAATTTTATTCTCTTGCAAAATATCACACAAAGAAGCAAGCGAATAAAAACGGTCTTCTTCTTCGCTGTTTGTCACGAGCAGCTTTGGTATTTCCTTTATCATACGGCAGGTACCGTTCACAATCGCTTCACAGCCATGATTCCCGCTGCCCCCATGCAAATACATCACTAATTGTCTCTTCCTGTCCATTTTTATTCCTTTCGCCCATCATAGAAGTTCATAATCCGCCTCAATACGGTCAAATGCAGCCGGTCGGGATGTTTCATGCCGGCATACAACAGCCGATTCGCTTTGTTTTCCATCACAACCGGCGTTCCGTCAATTTTCTTTCGCACCTCGGCACTTGTAAAAATCCTCTTTATCTTTTCTCCGTAATTTTTATCCGGATTTCGCAGTTCGTTCTTTATAACGAGAATCATCATATAGACATATTCCCTTAATAATTTTTCCTCTCCTCCGGCCAGCCCTTTATCCCGAACCGCCCGAAGCGCGCATGCATACCACCGCTCTACGCTCTCCTCCATATGGGGATCATAACTATGGACAATCGAGTCCTCCACATATCGGTAATGATAAAACAAAGCCTGTTCCATCACCACGATTCTGCTGCAATTTAGCAACGCCGGAAACATCAGATTAAAATCATCTCCCATACGTATCCTGACATCATAATATTTTTCATTCCCGTCAAATACTGACTTTTCACAGAGTTTCATGCAGCGGGACATCGGTATCTTCCTGTTTTCACGGCCGATCAGCCCGGCTTTTATTTCACGTTCCAGCCTCTCCCCCTCATAAACCCCCGGAGTAAGTTCCTGTATCACCGGTATCGTTTCTCTTTGCTCTTCCAGTACATAATTGCAACAAACGATCTCTCTTTTTTGGCCCAGAAGATGTTTGGCCATCTCTTCCATCATCTCCCGGCTGACATAGTCATCGCTGTCAATAAAAGCATAGTACTCCCCTTCCGCCTCTTTTAATCCTCTCAAAACCGCTGCTGTGGAGCCGGCATTTTCCTGATGGATCACCCGGACTCTTTCATCCATCTTTGCGTATCTGTCACAAATCTCTCCGCTGCCGTCGGTAGATCCGTCGTCCACCAGCACTACATTCAGATCGGAATATGTCTGCCCTAAAATGCTGTCAATACACTGGCAAAGGTATTTTTCTTTATTATAAACAGGTACAATAACGCTGATTTTATATCCTTCTTTTCTCATAAGCCGCCCTCCGGCATCCAATAGCTGCAAAGCAGACCATAAACCTTTTGATTTACCCTGCGATAATCATAATCTTTGGAATTTTTATACGCATTGCGGGAATACGTATCATAGCAAGCATTGATACGTTTCACCGCTTCCAAAATACCCTCCGCCGTTCCATCCGTCTCCTCCGAATCCTGGCCAAAACGAAGCACCTGGCCGATCCCTCCTACATTCGTGCTGACCACCGGAAGCCCGTAGCTGATCGCTTCCAGAATCGTCATGGGAATTCCTTCAAAAGCGGAATTCATTACGAGGATATCCGCCTTTTTTATATACTCTTTTACCTCTTTTGGCGTTACCGCCCCCGCAAAATGAATATTTCTCCCTTCATATTGGATCAGGTTACGATGCTCTTCCCCGTCTCCCACAATCGTCAGGTTCAGTTCCCCGAAACTTTCCTCTCCACCAAGTACGGCCTGGATGATTGGCTCCACCCGCTTGTCTTTGGACAGACGGCCTACAAAAAGAATCTCTCTTACCTTACCGCCCTCTAACACATGCCTTTCTTCCGGCAATTCCGGGCATATTACGGAATTGCCCACCTGCACCAGATTGGAATTATAAGGTGCGTAATCCCTCAGGCTGTCCTTATCCAGCAGAAAAATCATATCCGCATTTTTTAATATCCACTTCAAATAAGCCACAAACCCTTTTTTGACCAGCAGATTTTTCTGAAAAAAGCGAAACCCCCGCTCCATATTGAAATAACTGCCGTGGGAAAAAATAACGCAGGATGCTTTCGGGCAGAAAAGTTTTATCACTCCATAAGCTTCCGGCGCATGAAAATAATTACAGTCCTTTTTCGTAATGCCCAGCATTTTCCCATATTTTAAAAGCCCCTTCGCATACATCATCCGCAGGGAACGGGTGGTATTCCCAAGATCCCTCTCCGCAGCCGCTACCGGTAGGAAATCAATCTGCCTCCCATAAAGGCTGATTTTTTTCCTTTTTCCCACTTCCTCCGCACAGACCGTCACTCCCACAAGCGTAACAGCATCCGTGCGCTCCGGATGATCCTCGCAAATATAACGGAGGAAATTGCCGATGCTCGTCACCTGTCCGCCAATCGGAAAATCTATAAAATTAGAGTTATCATATATAAATAGTCTACCCATTCATTAATTCCTTCCAATACAGATCCGTTCTGCTTTCCCAGGAAAAACGCCCAATATTTCCATAACCTTTTTCGATCAGCTCTTTCCTGAACTCTTCCTGTTCCGTAACCTTAAGCAGTGCAAGAACCACCCCTTCCAAATCATCGGGATCCACCAAAACTCCTGCATCGGCCACCACTTCCGGCAGGGAAGCCCGATCGGAGCAGACGACGGGAACTCCCAGCTGCATCGCCTCCAGGGGCGGAAAGCCAAAACCTTCCATATAAGATAAAAACAAATACGCCTTTGCTCCCGAAATAACCCTGCACATCTCATCGAATGCCTGGAAAAATTTATCACATTTTACATGGGAGGCCGCTTCCGCATCCATTTCTTTATAAAAAGAAGTATCCTCTATTCCAATGACTCTAAGATCCAGCGGCCTGTCCGCCTTCCTGCGGTACGCTTCATAAGCCCTCAATACGCCTCTGGCATTTTTATGCGGAAGCCCCGAGGTCATTGCCACAATATATTCTTGCTTTTCTTTCTTTGGAGCGCCTCCCTGCATATAGCCTTTATCCTGTTCCGGCTCAAAGGAGACATCGTTCATCCCGTTATGAATTACCTTTATTTTCTTTCCACAGCCCGGAACCTTGTCCATAATATCCTCTTTGGAATATTCCGAAATGGTAATGATGCTATCCGCTTTTCTCATAGACACTTTCAAACGGTACATAATATAAGCATTTTCCATCTTATGAAAAAAACCGGGATAATGCTTATCATAATAAAAGGGAATCAAATCGTGGATAATAACCGTATCTTTGATCTTGCGTCCTCCCTTGCACCTCCCAAGGCTTCCTTTCCTTCCAATCGGCCGGTATCCGCGGGGAAATAATACGCGATCCGCCTGGTATCTTTTGGCATATTTTTTCACCAGAAAAAGTTCCCAAAGGACGCAGTATATCTTATTCAGCGGATTTCCTTTCATTTCCACGAAAGTCACGCCAGGCACATCAAACTCCGGCCGGTTATGAGCGTTTCCAAACACGATCACCGTATGGGAGGCCTTGCCGTCTTTCCTCTTTGCAAAGGATTTTTCCTCCGCCAGCGTCAATGCCCTCTCCCCCAGATGTTCCGTCACGCTTTTCGCCAGATTATAAATGCCTATGCTCTTTCCCGCACCTTTCACGAGTTTAAAACAGTCGATCACAAGATTCATTATTTCGCTCCTCTTCCAAACAATACCACGCCTACTGTCTGGAACAGAATCTTAATGTCCAGACGCAGAGACCAGTTGTCGATATACTCCAGATCGTATTTTACCACATCATCGAAGTCCTCAATATTGCTTCGCCCGCTCACCTGCCACATTCCCGTCAGCCCTGGCGTCATACTGATCCTTCTGCGGTAATACTGGTTATATTTTTCAAACTCATCCGCCGTAGGCGGCCTTGTTCCCACCAGACTCATATCCCCTTTAAACACGTTATAAAATTGCGGCAGCTCGTCGATGCTCGTCTTCCTTAAAAACGCTCCTACCTTTGTAATCCTTGGATCATTTTCGATCTTGAACATCAGGCCCTGCATCTCGTTCTTTGCTTCCAGTTCCTTTTTTCTCTCCTCCGCATCAATATACATAGAACGGAATTTATAGATTTTAAACCGCCTTCCGTTCCTCCCTATCCTGATCTGGGAAAAAAATACCGGCCCCTTGGAATCCAGTTTAACAGCAATCGCCACAAAAGGAAGGAACAGGAGCGTAATAAACATTCCTACCAGCCCTCCTGCAATATCCATGACTCTTTTGATCATCATCCTCTTATAACTGCTTTGGAATCTGGTATACGTAATCACCGTATAATTGCCGAAGCTTTCCACTTTGCTGCGGTTAGAATCCCCTCCTGGCAGTTCCAGGCTGTAGTGGCAGTCCACTCCCATTTCTTCAAAGCCGCGGATAATATTTTCCATGCTGCTCTGGGAGATCCCTGGAAGATTCAAAAACGCCTCATCCAATGCCATCTGGGTAGCCACTTCGATCAAATCCTCTTTCCCTGCCACGACTGGAATATTTCTGATCTTTTTCCCTTCCATATTATAATCCACACAGGCCAGGGCGACGATCTGATAAAAAATATCCAGATCCTTCTCCAGCCGGTCCAGCGTCTCGTCGATCAGATTACTCTGTGTCACTACCAATACCTTAACCACATTCTGTCCTGAGGAATAATAGGTATGCATCGCCTTTTTTATAATCATGTGAATCAGAAACGACAGCAATATATTCAAAACCAGAAAATAAATCAGCACCAGTCTGGAAAACACATCCGCCCACTTCATCATCGTCATCAGCAGATTCACCACCAGAAGCATGATAGCATTATACTGGATAACTGCCATTCCCTCTTTCCATATGCTTCTTCTGAGAAAATTCCTGTTCCAATCAAAGAAGAAACTATACATCGTGCAAAAAAGCATCAGGCACAGGCATACGAGAAAATGCACGCTTTTATCGCCCATATCCCGGAAATTCCCGAAACGAATATAGGTAGCCATAATAAATGCCACCAGAATACTGACTAAATCTGCAAACCATAAACCATATACTTCTATAATCTTGTTCTTCTGTTTCATAACTCTTCCCGCTCCGTCATTTCTCCGCCTTCAAAAAAAGCATGGGTATCGACCATATATATCTTTCTCTATCACCACTGGAATACCCCCCTGGCATACCGACGGCATACATTCCTGTCAAAAACAGCAGATAATTCCTCCCGATATATACGGAAACAAGATGCGCCTCGACTACCGTATAAACGGAAAGCACTGCCAGCATAACAAGTCCCATGCCGTCCCTGTTTTTATAAAACCGCCAGATCAGCCATATGTTGGAAGCCACAAACACAATCCCCGGCACGATACCATACCAATAAAATACCCTGACCAATCCCATATCGAAATAATGGTCATTCATAGATTGGGAAAATAGCGACCAGGTAGCAGCTGTCCCATGGCAAAGGGCCGATCCGAAATACAGATCCCGGATCCGTCCGTTTAAATGAAGCTCCACCTCGGCAATCAAGGGATTTCGAAACTGGTAAATAACATAATCCGGCTTGGCAAATTCTTTGTTCGCTGCCAATACCGAAAAGCCTACACAGAACAGAAAGACCAAAGCCCCTGCCAGATAAATCCATTTTTTTCTTTCCAGCCCTTTCCAGTAATGTATCACGCCGCTGCCCAAAATCCCGCACAAAGTAATCAACATCCCTGTATTCGAATCTGTCAAAAGATACAACGCATAATTCATAGCAAATAATATAACATAAGCATACCACTTCATTTTCTCATTATACAGATAAAGCCCCAACAATACCAGCATCATAAACATACAATGAAGCGCATTGGGGTGTCCCAGCCCGAAACAATATCTGACCTGTGTATATCCTCTTCCGAAATCAGCCTCCAAAGCCAGACCGCCATAAATACCGGAAATCGATAAAACCACAAGCAGAAGGCAGCCAAACGCCGTTGTATAAAAAACATATTTCAACAGTTTTTTCACATCCGTTCCTTTACATGCAGCAATAAATGCAACAATGCGCAGTATTTCATTCCGGCCTGTGGCTTTATAGGATACTATCCCCAGCATACCAAACAGCATCAGAACAGCCCATTCCTTTATGGAATATTTGGTACACAGTATCTTCCCGGCCGCCAGAAGAAACGTAACACGGAATAACTGGCCCTCGATGGGGTTGATATAATTACTTTTATCCACAATCACAAGAATGATTTCCAGCGTAACGCTCAAATACAGCAGCCAGATACCGATTCTGTCAATATGAAACTTTCTCTTTTCCGTTCCTTTTTCCACACTCATCTCCCCTGCAATTCCTGCCATACCTCTCTTGGTATGGCAACTACGCTGTTCTTGCTATAATACAGTCTTGTCACCATGTTCGTCCACTCATCGGGGTTTTCCGTCAAAGGCATATGCATTAGCGGCCCCTGGTCGTCATTAATCATCGGAAGAACCACATCTTTTACATCATCGTCCAAAAGCACCGAGTTTTGCAGTTCCATCTGCGCTTTAAAATCTGCCGCCCTGCCGCTCGTGATATATTCCAGCGAACAATAAGCCAGTGTGGACTTCAAATCCCCTTTAAAAGCATAAAGATATACCATGGCCAAAAGCGCAGCAGCCAACAGCAGTCTCCTTCCCGCGGGACTCGAATTCCCGCCCCGGCATGCCAGCCGGTTCCTGAGCGCCCCCGCTATATATATCATATTACCAAACGCCATAAACAAAAACATGTAATAATTCATATTATACACGCCGCCAGACACTTCTACACCGGCATATATCTCCGGGGCAAACATAGAACAGTACACGCAATAGGATAATATTGCGAAAAGCCAGGGATGAGGATATCCCCATTTTTCTCTGTTTTCTTCCGGCATATGCCAGAGTACAACCGCTGCGGCCGCAAAAAGCAACAGAAGGAGGGGATGTTTCTCTATATATTCCCACGCCTGAACCGCCCCTCTTACAAAACAGGATACCACGGTCTCCACGGCCAGCGAAATATCCATGCCAAAATCCGCGCCTCCCCGCACTTTATTGCCAGGAGCCTTCATACTGATCACCAGTCCGGCCATCTCTAACAGCAGCGGAAAAATGCATAGCAAAACCCTGCCCCGCTTTCTCTTCTCCTTCCACTGGCAGAATGCCAGCAGCAGAATAACCCCTGGTGCCAACAGCGCCGCCTGGTAATTACCGCCGCCCAGCAATACCAGGCAGACGGACAGCCCCACATAGCTGCCAACCCCCAATCCTTTTTTCATATCTACAAAACGAAAATAAAAATATATGCTCAGCAATGCAATGGCATAAGGAACGATATAGTGAGCGGTTCCATTATACCAGAAAACAGCCGATTTCGGTTTCGGCACAAATTGGATGCCCGCCATAGCGAACAATACGTACAATATTACAAAGGATATGTTCGAAAACCCTGCTTTTTTCACCAGCAAATAACGGCATAAAATCCATGTTGATCCCATCCACAGCGCCAGCATAAGGAATGGAACAATGATATACCCTCCTTCCGGCAAAAAAACTTCGGGTTGCAGAGAAAAAAGAAAAACTGACAACCATGTTCCCTGCCATCCATAGTAATAATCCCGTACTGTTCTTCCCGCCGCCTTTGCCACCTCTGCTATGGAATGTGTCTGCACCCATGCTTCACGCGTCAGCCTTCCGTAGCCAAAGTCATCGCCGGTAGCATGATTGACCGGTGCAAGCCATAATAAAGGAAGCAGGCTCAATATAAACAAGATAACGAGAAGAAACCGGATATTCTTTTCATTGAACAGATGAATTATTTTCCATCGAATAGCGCTTAACAGCTTCTCTCTCTTTATTTTCCGGTATTCCTCACTGCGGATTCCATAACTTTCCGCCTCCTGTCCGCTCTTTTTGGCATCTGCCAGTATAACAGCCAGTTTTCTCCGGTACTCCTCTTTCTTCTCCAACTGATATTTCCTGCATATATAACCATATTCAAAAGCATTCAATTCTTTATTATCACGGCATGTTTCAGTCAGCTGCCCCGCATCGATTCCTATTGAAATCAAAGGTTTTTCCGTATATACAAATCGAGGGTTCCCCTTTAGAATATGCATATAGTATTCCATATCCACGAGCCAGGTCAGTTTTTCGTCATAAACAATTTCTTCTGTCCGCAGCGCGCTCCTTCGCACTATTACCGCACTTGGCGCTCCTATGGTATTTCCGAGAAACAGATTCCGGTAGTCCTCCCTGATCAAAGCAGCATCATCGGCGGATATGGAGCGGTCATAGCTTCTCTCCGCCTCTTCCTGACGGCTTCCTGAAAACGCAAGATCCGCTTCAGGATGTTGTTCCAGCATGTCCACAAAAACTCCCAAACTGTTTTCATCCGTAAACCAGTCGTCGTGATGCATGATCTTCACATACTCGCCGCCGCTTTTTCCAATCGCTTCATTCCAGTTGGCCGCTGCACCAAGGGGAACCGGATTTTTATAATATTTTACATAGCCCTTTTCTTCCGCCAGCTTCCCTATTCCGTCTCCGGTGGAATCGTCCGTAATAATGACTTCATAATCCTGAAATATCTGTTTTTCCACCGACGCCAGCAATCTTCTTACCGACTGCTCATTATTATAAGCCGGAATACAGATGGATACCTTTACCATAACAGTGTAACACTCCTTTTTATCTATCCCCGGATTCTCAATCGGTTCCTCACCTTATCCGTCCAGTACAAAATCCTATCCTTTTTCTTTCTGATTCCGATCTCTCTTTCCGTGTAATTGTTACCCCCGGTTTCCAGGCCTCCCATTTCTTTATATGCCTCCCATTCCCGCCGGCATTGCTCCGCATCTAAAAGTTTACCGTCCCTGTCCTGATACAAAAAGCCCTCATAAATATTCTGCCCGGAAGCCCAATAGCCATCCGATACATTATGCCTGGCCCAGTATTTCGGAGCAATCACCGTTTCCACCGTCTCGCTGGTAAAAGCCGGAAAAAAAGCAAAAGAAGAATTGGAGAGGATCAAATACCTGGCATTTTTCAGCGTTACATAATCTTTTGCCAAGTCTCCATGGCTTACCTCAATCCCGGGCAGCATGCGCTGCGCCGCCTTTTCATCGTCCGTGACGATCCTGAATTCCATATCGGGACGAATATTCCGCATATTTCTCATAGCATCCAGCCAATATTTCCTGCGCAGGAAGAGCGCATGGTCATCCGCATATTCCCCTCCCCGTACATTGATTACACAGAGGTTGTCCCTTGTATATTCATAACTGTCGTATTCCTTTTTTACTTTCAGCCATTCCCTGATTTCCTTTTTATGGGAGAGAAAATATTGTTCCGCCTGCAGATTCCCGTAAATCAACGTGTCATCTTCTATTTTATAAATTCCCTCATCCGCATCCGCCACATAGCACCCATGGGTCATATCGTGAACGCTGTTTTTTCGGAATATCCTGCTTTCCTTTTCCTGATAAATCCGGTATTTTTCTTTATCCCTTATCGGCGTGCCAAGTTCCATATCCATAAAATACATGCCCTTCCGGCTGTGGATATTTACCGCCAGCAGCTCCTGCCCCACCGTGCCGAATTCATATCCAAGGTCCATAGCAATGCACCTCGCCGATACATAACAGAATAACTGGTTTCCCAAACCCTGCCCTTTTATAAATTCCGTTCCGATCATATGATTCCTTTTCCTATACACTATCGTCTGCAGCAGTTTCTATTTCCAAAATTCATACCACTTCGGCTTCCGATAGAGCAAATATTGATATTTGTCAATGTTCTCCCTCAAATATGCCGGAAAAGTCTCATCGATTTTTACCTGTACCATCTGAGCATCCCTGCCGAAAATATCCTGATGATTCTTAATATTCTTTCTTACTTTTGACAGTGTGGAGCGATTGTTATATTCCTGATGCGCCGCGCTCTTTATCTTATATTTCACCCTGTCTTCCACCGACTGGTTCCTGCCGCCTCCCATATAGCTGAAATGCCATCCGCCGTCCGGCACCCGCACTCCGACCTCTTTCTGCTCTTTATTCCTCAGTTCTTCCGTCGTGTACTTGTCCAACATGCTGTAACGACATATCTTCGTTCCCAGCCACATAGGCTTCTCCACTCCTTCAAACTCTCCCGTTACCGAAAGCAGCCTCCCGGACACCTCCTCCATATCGAGATAGCAGTAAAAAAGCCGCTGAGCCAACATATAAATCTTTCCCTCTTCCACTTCCGGCAGCAACTTTTTCAACGTCTCCGGGTTTGGAATCTCATCCACATCGCTGAAAATCACGATATCGTCCGGCCTGCATCCTTTCAGCCCTCTTGCCACCGCGCATTTCTGATGGTGATCCCGCATAAAAGCGTTGCAGTCCATCGGCGTATCGTCCACTACATTATGAATGATCTTATGTTCAAATTCCTGAAACATCTCCTTATTTTCTTCATAATAAAGTGGTTTGGCGTCTCCCGAGAATGTAACTGTGGATTCGCTGATCACAAATTTATCCACCACATCATTTAAAATATGCATCCTCAAAAGCAAGATGTCTAACTCGTTAAAAAACTGAAAACTATCGTAAACCATCCCTGCTCCTCTCCTGTCAATAAAACTTGGGGTATTCTTTATTGGTTCCCGCCCATTTATGAAATACAAAAGGGCGTATCCCCTCCACTTCCGGTATCATGGATTCATGTCCGAAATATTTCGCCACCTCCAGCGGCGCATATCTCATTCCCTCCGCCTCGAACAAATGCCTGTTCTTGCAGCAGATAAATCCGTCTTCATTAAAAAACCCGTGATCCGCTTCAAAAGGAATTCCCGCCTTTGTCGGAAACTCCAGCAGCCGTTTGCTCCTTATAGATACGCTGTTTCCCACCCTGCAGATATTCCCGCCCGCATCCCGATAAGAAAAATCATCCTTCGGCAGCGGAAACGGCGAACCGATATAATCATAATCCAGAAATTCATCCCTCCACATATCCGGGTTCACCACAAAGCCATCATAATGCACCAGCAGCATATAGTCCGTATGGATATATTCGTGGATTTTATAGATCATATTGTAATTAAAAGCATCTATATTTTTCAGCTTGTCGATATGCCGGTACTGGATTCCTTTCGGCAGAAAAAGCGGCTTTCTATGGGTAATGATCAGCACTTCCCCAAAATCGATATCCTTCATGCTATATTCCAAAGCCTTTACCGATGCTCTTACCCTGACGCTGTCCATAGCTGCCAATGTAACATTCGGAAGCTGTAATTTTCCGTTTTTATATTCGCTCATAAAAGGTAAATCCTCTCCTCATCCGTTTCCTATTTTTTGCTTCGCAGCGGAATCACATACCGGTCATAAATTTTCACTACGCGGTAATATGCTCCTGGCAGCAGCAGCGCCAGTTTCATCCGCGCCCTGTCCCCCATCGTCACATAGTCCTTGTGATATATCCCGCGGATTTTCTTCCTGTCCGCCCGCAGCAGCCCGACAATTTGATCCGCAAATATCCTGGTTTTCTTATTTTCCATAAAATCAATATAATAAAATAATAGACGCCGGTAAAAATGATAGGCCGCTTTATCCGACAGATCCGGCATTCCGGCCTCCCTAAAATAAGCGATCTGTTCCTGCCAGAAGGGAATTTCATCCTTAAGCCTCCGCTCCCCGGCTTTTTCATTCATAATGCTTCCTTCCCGGTCCAGCACATAATTATAATACGCTTCGTCCAAATATACGAGCCGTTCCATCCGGCAAAAGGCTCTTGTGGTAAACATAATATCTTCCGAGTTTTTCCCCACCGGAAAACGCATGCCCTCCACCAAATCCCTCGCAAACAATTTGCTCCACACAGAATTGTAAATCAAATACCGTTCGTCACCGCATACATATATTTCCAGCGCTTCGTCTCTTGATAAGGATACACTATTTCCTGCCGAGCCGTCAATAATGCCTGATTTCGTTATCTGCTTATAACGGCAGACCGCGGCCTGGGCTTTTTCTTTTTCGCAGGCGAAGTACATAGCCCGGTACATATCCGGCTCGATCCAGTCGTCTCCATCCACAAAACCGATATATTCCCCCGTTGCAGCATCCATTCCCGCATTTCTCGCATCGGACAAACCGCCGTTCTTTTTATGGATCACCTTGATTCGACGGTCTTTTTCCGCATAGGAATCGCATATACTGCCGGACTGATCCTTCGATCCGTCGTCCACCAGAATAATCTCCAAATTCCTATATGTCTGCGCCAGAATGGAATCCACACAACGGGGCAAGTATTCTTCTATATTATAGACTGCTACAATTACTGAAACTAATTTTTCCATTTGAACCAATTCTCACCATATCCTCCGTATAAATATCGCGGCACTCCTGGGTATTGATCCATTTGACCGGAGCAACCACGCATTTGTCGGGGGATGCATCCAACCATGCCCCCCACCAGCTAAAGCTGCTGTTGGCAATAATATGGGCCTTACAACGGCTCATCAACATGAGATCAATATAGCCCGTCTCTTCATCCGTTCCTTTGATCACCGTAAATCTCTTCCCCGTCTCACGTTCTCTTACCTCACACCATTTTTCCGCCCAGAAAGTATCGTTGGTAAAAACAAAAAAACTGGGTTTCTCATATTTTTTTATCATATACCGGATCGCCTGATTATAATAGGCATCGGTACAGATCCCCCCGTACACGTCCGCAGCATCCAGGTAATCCCCCCGCCGGATATGTATGCTGACAGACAGGCTTTCCCTGATCTGCCTCTCATATGTTTCTATCCCGCCTCGTATTTCCTCAGGAACCACAACATTCCGAAAACGATACGCTTCCCTCACTTCATGTTCAATGTCTTTAAAATACCGTTCGCTCTGAAAGCATCCACATAAATAAGCACGTTCTTTTTCCAGCACCGTTTCGTCATAGTCCGCAGAAGCTTCGTGATATTCCCCGCTCTTCCTTCCGAATATCTTGCGGCGCACGCGGCTCAGAAAATCCATGGATGCATCTGTGAGTTCAACCAATTCTTCCCGGGACGCTTTCGGATAATCGATGCCGAACACCGAAAGCATAATAGGCCGTGCATTGTCTAACTCATATTCCGTCACATCGTCAAATTTTACCTCTTTTCCCAGCGAAACCAGCTTCAGATAGAGCGCGTATTGAAACATCTGATTGCCGATCCCCCCTGACATTCGTATAATATTCATTTTACAGCACCCCCCATTCCTGGAACATCAAAATAAACCAAATCTGAATCCGCCAAATCCCCCTCTCCGTAAAGTCCTCCCAAATCTTCCATACCACGTCCGGATCCAGCATCCCCTGCCGTTTCAACGTATCCCTGTCAATCAAATCTTCCGCCCATTCCCTCAGCCCGGGCTTCAACAGCCATTTGTCGATCGGAATGCTGAATCCCTTCTTCGGCCGCTCCATCATCCCCTTCGGCACATACTTATAAAGCACGTCGCGCAATACTTGTTTCCCAATCTTACCCTCCCTCTTATAGCCGATCGGAAGAGACCAAGCAAACTCCACCACGTCCTTATCCAGCATTGGCACCCGGGTTTCCAAAGAAACCGCCATAGCCGTCCTGTCTACTTTGACGAGGATATCGTCCGGGTGATACATCAGCATATCCATCAGCATGATATTATGATTTGTTTCCTTCAGATATCCCTCCTGGAATTCATTGTATTTATAAGGACAGAACACATTGTTTTTACTGATCTGCCTCGTCAAAGGATCCGTTTCATAAGATATTTCATAGAGCCTCCCCGGCCCTTTCGCCCCCAGCAGAGTTCCTTTCGTCCGGTAAATGGGATTTTTCACCAAAGGACTGTGCAGCACCAAACTGCTGCAAGGTTTTCGTATCCAGTAAGGAACGCCTTTCATTTTGTTCCAGATGCGGTCTACCGACTCATAGGAAGTATAGCCGCAAAACAACTCGTCCCCGCCGTCCCCGGAAAGGGACACCGTCACATGCTCCCTCGTCATCTTGCTCACAAGATAGGTGGGAATCTGGGAAGAATCCGCAAAGGGCTCCCCGAACATATAACCAAGACCCGGAATCACTGCTACCGCATCCTCTTCCGTAATATACAGCTCCGTATGTTCCGTCCCAAGATGTCTTGCGATTTCCTTTGCCGCTTCCGCTTCGTTATATCCCTTCTCGGTCATACCGATCGTAAAGCTTTTCACCTTTCCGTTGTGTAACGACTGCATCAGAGCCACAATCGTGCTGCTATCGATCCCTGCCGATAAAAATGCTCCTACCGGAACATCCGCTATCATCTGTTCCCTGATGGATTCCTTTAACAACCGTTCCAGTTCTTCCGCCGCCTCTTCCCGGCTCCCCCGGAACAAATTCTCCTGTCCTTTTTTTGCCGCTTCTCTCATAGACCAATAGGCAGTTATGGATATATCCTTTTTTTCATAGGGGCATTTGATCCGAAGCACCGTCCCCGGCTCCAGCTTATAAATATCTCTGTAAATGGAATAAGGCGCAGGAATATAGCCATGGGTAAAATAAATATCCAGCACATCCGTATTGACCATATTTTCAAAACCGTCCAGCACAGTAATGGAGCCGATTTCCGAAGCGAACACAAAAGCTTCCTTGCTGAAGCCATAATAGAGCGGTTTTTCTCCCACTCTATCACGCAGAAGAAACAGCTCCCGCTCTTTCTTATCGTATAGTGCAATGGCAAACATACCCTTACACATGGAAATGGCTTCTTCCACCCCGTAGGCTTCTATGGCTTCCAACAGCACCTCCGTATCCGAACTTCCCCGAAATGCCGCCACTTTTTTTTCTTCGATCAGTTTAGCGGCTATTTTTTTATAATTGTAAATCTCTCCGTTATAAGCAATGGCATACCTGCCGCTATGGGATTCCATGGGCTGTGCGCCGTTTGCAGATAAATCCACAATAGAAAGCCGCCTGTGACCCAGAGCCACACGGCCTCCCTCTAACGACAGAATTCCTTCCGCATCCGGCCCCCTATGGGCCATCCTCCGGTTCATTTTCCTGATATTTTCTTCCCAATCGCCCTTCAGGTTACAAAATCCCGCAATTCCGCACATTTTGTCCTCCTTATCCCTTGCCACGTTAAGCCTTGCGCCATTCTCTTATTCCGGCTCTTCCACCGGCGCGTCCGCAAAGTCTTCCTCCGCTATCCTTTTGGCAATGGTCTGCTTCGCCTCTTCCAATTCCTCCTGCCACTGCCGGTAGGACGCATCCCAGCTCGCATCCCAGCTTTCGCGTCCTTCTTCCCCCCGTCTGTCCTCTATTCCATAACGATCCACAATATACCTGCTTAAAAACGCCGTACACTTCTGCGCCCCCACAGCATTCACATGGCCGCCGTAATCGCTGAAATCCGCAGAAAAGTCCAGACCAATTTCTTCATAATAATCATTCATATTTAAAAATTCGTATCCGCGCTCTTCCACAATATCGCCAATATAATTGTACATCTTCTGCTTTTCTTCCTCCATTACCGTAGGGGAAAGAATAAACAAAGCCTGTAACCCGTTTTCTTCCAGATAATCCAGCAGCCGTCTCAGACATTCTTCCTGAAATTCCGGCATGGGCAGCCTTTCGGTAATGCCGGAAGTATCCACTGCCTCGCAGGGACCCACCTCGTCCGTCATAACATACCCTTTCTGGTCATCCGCTTTCTCATACCGAAAACATGCGATCTGCTCCGGCAGCACCATGGTTTTCCAGTTGGAATGATATTTAAAAATGTCAAAATAATACGTATGCCTTTCGGAAACATCCTCCACCATATCGTTGATAACCTTGATCCGGTTCCAGGAATATTTCATATTGTCCGTCACGCCTCTGGTATATGCCATATTATTTGTCAAATCCATCTCTCTTGCGGTATACATCCTCATCTCAAAGATATAAAGGGAGGGCGATTGTGTCTTTCTCACCTCTTCCAGCAACCCTACCGCAGCTACCGGCCTTTGCAGATTCGTAGAAATAGGATATGCCCGGAAACCATATTCCCCCCACATCATCGGAGCGGCATAGTAAGGATAAACCGGACTGGAACCTACCATGGCCACATCGATCGTATTGTCTTTTTCGGCATAAAATCCGGTAAATCTGTCCTTAACGTCCCCATTCGTCCTTATGATATATGTCACTGTCATAAGAAGATATAAAAACACTGCTATGAAAATAATCGATTGTATTGCCTGTTTACGTGTCATTATCTGTTACGCCCCTTGCACCTCGCCGGAAAGAGTTTATCTTCCCATCCAATTATAAAAATAGTCTTCCCACATTTTATTAATACGATCAGGATTCAGTTTTTCCTGGATTTTTGCAGCGTTTCCCCCCACTTTTTTTGCAAGATCAGGATTATCCATCAACTTTTGCAGGATATCTTGCAATTTTTTCCAATTCCCAGGTTCAATTAAATACCCGTTCACTCCGTCTTCGATCAGTTCCGCCGGACCGCCGCAAGGACAATCTGTGGAAATCGAAGGTATCCCCAGCGCCATAGCCTCTATGAGAGTATTAGGCATTCCCTCCGAATAAGACGATAATACAAAAAAGGAAGCTCTATAAATCGCAGATGCCACATCGGCCACGCTTCCCGGCAAAAATATCCTCTCTTTCAATCCCAGCTCTTCCGCCAGCCGAAGCAGCGACGGGCGCAGCTCTCCTTCGCCGTATATGATAAGGCTGTAATCCGGGTATTCTTCCGCCAGCCCGGCAAACGCCCGAATGATCATTTCATGGTTTTTATTGGCGTCCACCCGGCCCACCGCCACGATCTGTTTTTCCCTTTCTCCATCGTATATCTCCCGGATAAACGCCGGATTCAAGGGATTTTTCAGGCAGACCGCCTTCTTTTTCACCGCCTTCGGGAAAAATTCCGCGCTGTTTTCTACCGGAAACACGACGCCGGCCGCAAATCGGAACAGAAAACCGGCCGCAGCTTTCAACAGAGGAGAATAATATTCTTCCGCCGGTTCCCCCCGCACGGACACTACTACCGGAATATCCAACAGACGGGATGTCATGATCGCCATCATATTATTCTTTCCGATAAAGGAAAGGATCAAATCCGGCCTTTCCTTTTTCCATATTCCCCGCAGCTTGGCAAAGCGCCGGAAAAAATTGGAGATCCTCCCATTTCCCATTTCCTCCTGCGTAATTTCCGAAAAAATCCGACGGATGCCATCGCTTATTTTATACTCATTTTCCGTTTTATACTGGGTAACGATAGTCACCACATATCCCCGGGAATAAAAGTACTCGGCAAGGTTGACAAGCACCCGTTCCGAACCGCCTTTATTCAAGGAACTGATGAACATCGCAATATGTTTCTTTTTCATATGAACCATCCCATCCCTTTTACGCACGTTTCTGTGAAACGCTCATAAGCGGCCTACAAATATTGCTGATACCACTGTTCAAAGATAAAAAACGACCATGAAAGTTTGGAATAATTCGCCCCGGTCGCCGGGCCGCCGTCTCCGGTTCTTATATAATCCCTTATCATCCCCGACACATATTCCGCGTCGAAAATCCCCTGTCTTTCCAGATATCCCTTTTCACTGTAATCTAACAGTTGTTCTTTCAGCGGCCCCCTCAGCCATTTGTCCAAAGGTACGCCAAAACCTACCTTCGGCCTGTCCAACAGTTCTTTCGGAATATAATCATAGGCAATATCTTTTAAAATATGTTTCTTATCCCCCTTATGGAACTTAAAACTATGGGGGATACGGAACGAATATTCCATCACATCCTTATCCAGAATGGGGCAACGGGCCTCTAAAGAATATTTCATGGAAGCCCTGTCCACTTTGCAAAGAATATCCCCGGGCAGATAAGTATCCATATCCAGCAGCATCCGGCGAATCTGCCATCTGTCCTCCCCATAGCCGCTTTCTGTTTCGTAATGGCAAGGCATTGTATGCCTTTGCATTCCATCTCCGCCGTTGCGAACCATCTTCTGCGCCCTGACGATATAATTGCTGGCTCCGAACTGGGTTTTCGTTTCCCTGTTGCGGTTTTCCGCAATCACTCTTACACGGAAAGGTAGTTTATCCCCTATCCCTGTTCTGCGCACAAGGGGAAGATTGCAGACGCCATGGACGATTCCGCCCAGGCCATCCAACATCTGTGCCTGGGCCACATTTTCATAAATATTATAGCCGCAATAAAACTCATCCCCTCCGTCGCCGGAAAGGACTACCGTCACTTTCTCCCTCGCCAGCGCCGCTACGAGCATGGACGGAATCTGGGAACTGTCCGCAAACGGCTCGTCATAATATGTCGGAATACTTTCTACGAGACCGAACATTTGCTTCTCATCAATATACAGTTCCGTATGGTCGGTTCCCAAATAATCCGCCACCTCTTTTGCGTACTTCGCCTCGTTATATTTTTCTTCATGAAATCCAATGGAAAATGTCTTAACCGGCTCTTTGGAATGTTCCTGCGCAATAGCTGTAATCAGGGAAGAATCATATCCTCCGCTTAAAAAAGCCCCCAGCGGCACATCGGAAATCATCCGGTATGCCGTAGCCTTTTTCAGCCGTTCTTTCAACTCGGACTTGGCCTGGGTATAATCCTCCACCAGATTTTTCTTCCCTCTATGATAAACCTCTTTGATATCCCAATACTTCCGGGTTCTTACCTGTCCGCCGGAAAAAGTAAGAACTGCCCCCGGTTCCAATTTATACACATCTTCAAAAATCGTTTCCGGCGCATTAATGTATTGCTGGTACAAATAACGGGATAATATATCCTTCCTTATTTTTTTCCGAAAACCCGGACATGCCATAATCGGTTTCAGCTCCGATGCAAAAACCAGATTTTCCCCGTCCAGCCAGTAATACACCGGTTTTTTTCCAATGCAGTCCCGCACCAGATACACATCCCCGCTTTCCCGATCCAGCAAAGCGATCGCGTACATTCCTACAAACCGCTCCACGCAATCAATGCCCCACTTCAGATAGGCGGCGATAATCACTTCTGTATCGCAGTTGGAACGAAACATATAATCGGAAAGCTCTTCCCTGATATCTTGAAAATTATAAATTTCCCCATTGAACACTACGCTGACCCGGCCGTTATCCGAATGCATCGGCTGATGCCCCAATGCGGACAAATCCATAATGGACAGCCGTCTCTGGGCAAACCCCGCCCGATACCCCCCGGACAATTCATAAATTTCCTCTCCACTGTCGTCAGGCCCCCTATGGTACATCGTATCGTTCATTTCTTTTAACTGTGTCAGGTTAATCTCCCTCTTTGACACAAAACCACATATTCCACACATACCGTTTACCGCCCTCCGCCATATCCATAATCCACGTATCTACCCCTGCCTCCCCACAGCTCAAACCATCCCCGGGAAAAATACCCCCGGCATGAACTTAAATTGCTAAGGCAATCAGCAGTACTACTCACATCCGCTAAGGAAACTATCCTTATATTCCCCAAAATCCTTGCATTCGTTATCAATACTTTCGATCAGCTCGATATATTTTTCTTTTACCAGGCTCTTAAAGTTCCCGTAATTATCATACCCTTTTTTCGTCCATGCAAAGGGATGGGTCAGGATCTGCACCTTATCGTGTCCCAATATGTTTTTTTCATCCGGATAGCCATACCTCCAAATATGGTTGGCATCGGACATATATTTAACCGCCAGCTTGGAATCTTCCGAAGCGTTCTCCGTAAAAGTAAAAAATTCATCCTGATAGGCATTGATAATTCCCGGCAGCTTAATATTCTCCGCAAGAACGGACGGGGAAGGACGGTGTACCGAAAACTCGGATATTTCAAAACCGAGCATTTCGCTGAGCATATGCATCTCCTTTACAATCTGCTTCCTCACTTCCTGCATATCGGTCATGCCGTTCAACGCAAAATGCAGCCCTATATTCTGACCTCTCTCATGCATATCACAAATCAAATCTCTGTTCTTTCTGGACAGCAAGTTATAGGAATTGTTTGTCCACTGGAAAAAGAAAGTGGAAGTAAAATCCATGCTGGATTCCACTTTTGCCAAAGCATATGCCCTTTCCACGCTGTATTCCACATCATGGCGCATAATAATAAACTGATCCCGGTGCAGGGCATCCCCATAATTCGCCTGTCGGCCTGTGGACTTAATAATCCTCAATATTTCTTTGTAATCGCCATATGAAAACATGTCTACCTCTTTCCCGCGCCTTTTTTTACGCATATCTCTTCAATATAATCCTGCCACTGTTCAAAAACAGCCGTCCCGTTGGCAATTTCACCGATCTTTTTCGCATTTCTCCCAAGTTTCCGGCCAAGTTCCGGATCTTCGATCAATTTATTAATTCCATTTTCCATCGCTTTCGGATCCTTGATCGGCACCATCAGCCCGCTTATTCCGTCCTGCATCACCGTGCGCGGGCCTCCACAGGGGCAGTCCGTAGCCACAATGGGAAGCCCCAGCGCCATCGCTTCCAAAAGGGCATTAGGAAGCCCTTCCCAATCGGAAGAAAAAGCATATACGGCCGCATCCACCAGATCTTTCTCCAGGCAGTCACTGGCCCCCATCAGTTTGATATAATCCCCGGCCTCGTTCTTTTCAATAATGGACTCCAGTATCTCCTTCGTTCCGTCAAAAGAATCTCCGCCATATATTTTCAGCACGTAATCGGGGTGCTTCTTGTGTACCTCTATAAAAGCCTGTAAAAGCATAGGCTGATTTTTAAAATCCACCAGTCTGCCGGACTGAACCACTTCTTTTTTCCTTTTTTCCGGTTCCGTCACTCCGATATATTTATCATGAATCGGATTTAATATGATTCTGGAGTTCTTTTGCAGATAAGGAGCAAAAAACTCCCGCTGCCCCTCCGTCTGGAACACACAGCCCGCAGCCCGTGGAAACAAAAGCGGTATTTGTATTTTGTCCGATAATGCATCATAATGCCCTATGGGATCCGTCCGAATGGAAATCATTACCGGAATCTTTGTACCGGGCGCTGCCATCAGCGCACGATAATTCGCCCTCTGGGCAAATGCAATCAAAATATCCGGCCGTTCCTTTTTTATAAACTCTCTTAAATATTTCACCCGAAGGAAAAATTGTGCGATACGCGGTTTCTTGTCGTCGCCTTCCTTAAGCCCTACATGTACCCGGCGGACTTCCCTGTCGATCTGAAATTCATTTTCCCCATACCATTCCGTAGCAAGAAGAACTTCATAGCCTTCTTTTGCAAAACGGTTTGCCAGATTGGATACAACCCGCTCCGCGCCCCCCTGCTCCAGACAATTTAAATGAAATGCTATTTTACGTTTCATTCTGATAACCATGCCTTTTTATTTTTTACCAGACTTTTTTTTGCCGGGAAGCTGCTGATCGGTTGCACTTTTACCGCTGTCACGATATATAGTCTTCCCTGCCTTTTTCAGCTGGAACAATATCCGCAAAGCCTCTGCTACCACTTGGAAGCGGAAACTGGATTCCGAACCTACATAATGGATCGGAACCTCTACCGTACGGTAATTCCTGCAATAATACCGCATCTCCGTCTGGTACATATGCCCTGTGGATAAAAACTGATCCAGCTTCAAGTCTTCCAGCACATACCTTTGAAAGCCCTCAAAACCGCTGGTCATATCTTTCAGCCGCGTTCCCAGCACCACATTAGCTAAAATCGTTCCGCCGGAACTCAATATTCTCCGGTATAAGGGATGATGGCTGATACCTCCTCCTTCCACAAAGCGGGAACCCCAGACACAATCATACCCTTCGTCCAATTTCTCTATAAACCGCGGGATTTCCTCCGGCAAATGGCTGCCTCCTCCGTCCATCTCGATCACACGTTCCGCCCCGTCTTTCAGGGCATGACGGAAACCCTCCAGATAACAACTGATCACTCCGTAAGATTCCTTATAAAATATAAGTTTTACCTTATCCGTCTTCTTCTCATATTTCTCTATAATGGCTCGCGTACCGTCCGTGGAATAATTGTCCATCACCGGATACAAATATAGGTTATCATAAGGCAGCGCCAATATTTTCTCGATAATCCCTCCCATTGTGGTTTCTTCATTTGCCACCGGCATAACAATAATCGTTTTCTTCATTTTTCTTCTATTCCTATCTTTCATCCCAATCTTATTTCTTTTATGTTTTTTTCTCATCTGCATATACTTCTATAGTCTACCATATTACCAATCTAAGCGCAAATAAAACACGGGAAACCGCCTCGCATTCATTTTAAATGAATGTTGGGGCGGTTTCCCGTATTTTATTTGCCGATCCATTTTCTTATACGTTCTACATAACCGGCATTGGAAAAATCTTCTGCCCTTGCCGCAGAAGCTTTTTTATATGTTTCATGATACTCCCGATCCGTCAGCATCCTTTTGATTTCGTCCGCCAAACGTTTTTCCTCTTCGTTTATTTCCGAGGGTTTCAGGTTTTTTATCGAACTCATGTTCGGAATCAATACGCCATAAGAAGAATCCCCTTTGCGCAAAATTTCCCCAGGGCCGGTCAGGCAGTCCGTAGCAATTACCGGAATGCCCAAGGCCATAGCCTCTACCAAAGCATTCGGAAATCCTTCGTTATAGGAAGTCAGCACATAAACCCTGGCCTCATGCAGATAGGGGAACGGGTTTTTCTTCATTCCCGTAAAATAAACCTCATCTGCCACGCCCAATTCTTTTGCCAGCGTCCTATATTCTTCAAATTCCCCCTCTCCGATAATCATCAGCTTCGCGTCGGTAATTTCTTTTTGTACAAGGGAAAAACTTTTCAACAGATGCCAGAAGCCCTTTACGTCATCTTCCCGCCCCATGGAAACAATGATGTTCTTCCGATCCTCCCAGGGCAGCCTTATTTCTTCTTTGACAGCATTTTGTTTCAAAGCCTCCACGTCCAGAGGATTATATAACGTCACCGCATTCGTACAATGGTATCGCGTTGTTATTTCCTCCTCAATCCTTTTTGAACAGCATAATACCCTGTCCGAATATCGGGAAAACAACCGGATCAGCCGGGGATTCCCCATATCCATATAGCTGCGGACGCCTGTCCAGACTTCTCCTTTCGATTTGGAAAATACATTCACCATATTAGCGGATGGACCGAAACTATAGGCGATATCGATCCCCCACTCCTTTTTCAACTTTCTGACGGCAAGACTTCTCTTAATAACATTCAGCACCTTGCCGGCCTTCCCTTCCCTCACACCGAGATGCAGATCCGTCACATGCAGCCCTTTGATATCATAGGCAATATCTTTGGAATCAAACATAACGATAAATACATCCGCATATGGTTCCAGCAGCCGGGCCGTCGTTACACAGACGCGTTCAAAACCACCTTGATGAAGCATCGGTACGATTAACATTAATTTTTTCTTCATGTACTACCTCATTTCCGGGCGGTTTTTCTTCACACCCATTCGATTCCCCCGCCTGATCTATCAGCCCATCTTCCCCGATACATAAAAGTGTTCCATCCGCTTCGCCTGTTCCCTCACATCGAAACCGGCTTCCGCGATGATCCGACACATATTTTTTCTTTCATAAGAACCCCCGTCCAAGATTTGTTCCGCCCAGTCCTTTGCCGGAAGATCAATATTTTTATAAGCCACCAGTTCCGTAAACCCAACCTCCCGCGTAATCCTGTCCGAGATCAGGCACTTAAGGCCCGCCGCCTGGGCTTCCACCACGGTTCCCGGCAGCCCTTCAAAGCGGGAAGGAAATACGAAGTAGTCCATTGCCTGGTAATAATCCCAGACTTCCTTCCGGTTTCCCATAAAAAGTACTGATTTTCCTATACCAAGCTGCGCCGCCTGCTTCTTTGCCTCATCCATGCCAGGGCCTTCCCCGAGCAGCATAAGCGCTGCCTCCATTCCTTTTTCCTTCAGGTCGTTTTGTACCGCCGCAAAAACTTCCAGCAGAAACTCATGGTTTTTTGCATAATGAAACCTTCCCACATGTCCTATCACAAAACGATCCTCAAGGCCCCATTCTTTTCTGATCCTGTCCCGTACTTCTTTCTTATACACAAATTTCCCGGCATCCACCGCATTCGGAATCACCAGGGCTTTCGGAGAACTTTTCCACTTTTTTCCGAATACCGCCTCCCCGGCCTCCCCGGAACATGCAAAACAATAGTCTGCCTGTCCCAGCAAGGGGATACGAAGCAGCCTTGTCACGACTCCTTTGATTCCTCGGTCTACCCCTGCACTTCTGGCGTGCGCCGCCCGCACCGGAATACCCGCTTTTGCCGCTTCTGGCAGATAAATGGCCGCCGTACTTGTCATATGCCCCTGCACGACACGGTAATAAGCATGCGCGGCAAAAAATTCCCTTACCGCCTTCCGATAAGAAAAATAATTATATCCTTTAAACTTGGGCAGAAGATAAATTCTCCCGCCCAATTCCTTTACTTCCTCATCATAAAATTCGGGAATGCGCTCCCCCGCCGCGCTCTGATGCACAAGAAAATCAAACTGTACCTTTTCCCTGTCCATGCAGCGATAAAGATCCATAATACGGCTTTCCGCGCCGCCAAGGCTGAGGCCCCCGAGTACATGCAATACGCGAACCGGCTCTCCCATGGTCATTGCCCTCCTCTACAGAAATTTCACCAAAATACGTTTCCCGACCGCCAGCAAATATTCCACGCCATGTCCGGCCCATCCCCTTTTGACCGCTTCTGTCTGCAAATAATCTCCATAGGATATGGTCTCATACTCCCTGAATATTCTGCGGTAATTCTCCATATCTTTCCGGTTCACCGTATTCACATGCACTACCATTGTGGTCATTCCATGATTTTTTTTCAGACTGCTTCCCAGCCGGAATGAAATCGGATAAAAGCACATTTGTTTCCAAAGATACGGTTTGCTTCCAAAGCCATCCGTTATTCTGCCAAATCCTACCTGACGCAAAGCCTTTAACGTATTTCTGTCATAAGAATGGGCCGGAGCCATAAAGATATCCGTCTTTATTCCATGGGAATCCAGGATGCCCCTTCCTTTTTCCAGCATAGCAAGCTGCTCCGCCAGAGGCAGCCCCGCAAATTCCGAAAAAAGATTCAAAGGAAAAATCCCTCCCTTTTTCTGCGTATAAACATGCCGGTAACCATGCATGGCAACGATCCACCCTTGCTCCTGCAATCCTTTGACATATTCCCAGAAGTCCTCCGGCATATGCTCACGCCGGTCTTTCCCGTTTTCTTCCGTCCGTTCCAGATTCCCGTCCTGGTTATCCGGCACCACGCCGATCAACGGCTTTATTCCATATTCATCCAAAAGCGCCTTAAAATCCGCAAACTTCTTCCAATCCATCCCCGGCGCAATATCATCCATTCGAACCGCTATCTTCATACAGCTTTTTACTCCAGAATATCTCCCTCTTCTATCTCCCTGCCGCATTCATATCTGTCAATCAGCAACGAGCCATCCACAGTCCTTACCACCAATTTCCCGTCAAAAATATCCACTACTTCCCCCGGCGCATAGGCAGAAAAATCTATGATTTCATCAAAGGGATGCGCTTCCCATACCGTCACTTTTTCCCCGCCACACATGGCAAATGCCCCCGGAAAAGGAGCCGTCACGCCGCGGATCAGGTTATAAATATCTCTCGTTCGCCCTTTAAAATCGATCTTGCCGTCAGCCGCCGTTCTCTTGCTATACCAGGAATCAAAATCTTTGGATTCCGTCCTGATTACAATATTTTTCTCCTCATATGCTTTTAAAAGCTTCTGAATCAGATTTTTGGAACAAATCATGTTTTTATATTGGGCCGTCCTGATATCGTCGTGGCTCGTGATAGAAAACATTTCCGTGGCAAATACATTGGGACTATCCGCATTCTCATCATAACGGAACAAGTTCAAATTGAACCGGGTATCTCCCTGAATAATCGACCAGTTTAAAGGCGACCTTCCTCTTCCAAAAGGAAGGTATCCGCAGTTGCCGTGAAATCCGTATACGCCATAGCTGAACCGATCCAATACGTATTTGGGGATCAGCCTTTGCCAACCCATGGAAACCGCAATTTCAAATTCGTTTTCTTCCATAAATTTTTTTGTTTTTTCATCCGTTAGGAAATAACTGTCCGCTTCGAATACAGGAATACCATATCGCTCCGTCAATACCGACAAACCCTTAAAGCCTGAAACCTGATTCTTATTCAGCACCTTTTTGCTGATCGTAATCACCAATTCCACCGGACGAATATTTTTGTGAATAAATTCCACAATATTTTCCGACGTATCTTTTACCCCAAATACCACGACCTTATATCTCATAGATTCTCCTTGTACCAATCGATGGCCAGACTGATTCCTCTTGCGAAATCATACTCCGGATCATATCCCAACAGCTCCCTGGCTTTCGAAATATCCGCATTGGAATCTCTCACATCGCCTAGCCTCGGAGGGCCAAATTTCGGTTCTACTTCTTTTCCCAACGCCTTGCAAAGATCATAATAGACGTCGATCAGATACTCTCTAGCCCCTGCGCCGATATTAAATGCATTCCCCCCCGCTTTACCTGACGCAAGACAAGCCTTCAAATTCGCTTCAATAACATTATCAATATAGGTAAAATCCCTCGACTGTCTTCCATCGCCATTAATTGTAGGAGTCTCCCCGTTTAAAAGCATGCGGATAAACTTGGGGATCACCGCCGCATATGCCCCATCCGGATCCTGTCTCCTGCCGAAAACATTGAAATAACGCAATCCGTAAGTATCCAATCCATATAACTCTTTATATAATCTGCCATATTCTTCATCTACCTTTTTTGTCAAGGCATAGGGCGAAAGCACCTTCCCTTCCACACCTTCCTTTTTAGGGAGCTGGGGATGGTCGCCGTATACGGAAGAACTGGAAGCATAAACAAACTTCTTTACCCCGTTCTGCCGGCTCGCCTCCATCATATTCAGCGTACCCCTGATATTGATTTCTTCATACAAAAGCGGCATTTCAATGCTTCTCGGCACGCTTCCCCACGCTGCCTGATTCAAAACATAATCCACCCCTTTTGTCGCTTCCAGGCAAGTATTCAATTCCCTGATATCGCCTTTGATAAAAGTAAACCGATCCAATTTGGTAAACGGTTCTATATTCTCGTATTTTCCAGTAGAAAGATTGTCCAGACACCGTACTCTATATCCCATGTCAAGAAGCGCCTCACACAAATTAGAACCGATAAATCCCGCGCCTCCAGTAATCAAAAACAAACTGTCTTCATCAAATTTCAAATCTTTATATCCCATATTCTCTTTCTCCTTTCCTTTTATCTCTTCCGCAAACTGAAAAGCAGCAAAAAATATCCCGTATAAAAAGGTGCAAAACCATAAATCATATAGCGGGACAAACACATGATAGTTATGGATACGGCACCCACATTCGCCAATATCGCTAAAAGAGAAATCAACATAACCGGAACCGCCGGATTTTCCCTATCCTTCCTCCATACAAACAGCGTCAGCGCCAATGCCGATACGTAAATAAAAAATGCTGCCCAGTTGATCAGCGGATGCACTACCGCAATGCTCCGAACTGCCCCATAAGAAGCAATGAGCAAATAATTTCCGAACCACCGGAAAAAACAGCCGGGCAGAATGCCGCGGATAATTTTTCCCGCCGTCTCATCCGCCATCAAGTTTTGGATAATATAATCGCTTGTCACCGTCTTATCGTAAGTCTGGTAAAATACGTCTTCTATCATTTCATATTTGATCGTATCATGCCATGCCTCAATATGCTCCGTTTTTTCCCGAAGCGAAGAACCGGCATATTTGTAATTGGCCCGACGCCCTTCGGCCAGATCGTACATACGAAAGAAAAACTCCCTGGCTTCCTGATCCCTAATCCGTTCTCCGTTTTCCCGATCCGCAGCGTATAGAATATTCGTCAGAGTGTTTACGGTTCCGTATGTATTATTGATAAAATACCCGTTAAATACAAGATTATAACTTTTTACTGCAAGCGTCCGCAAGATAAATACAGCCGCTACTATAACGACCATTATAAGCAAATGCCTCATTTTCCATTTTCCGTTCCTGGGGCTTTGCCATGTTCTGCGCCTCCACCGGTTCTTTGGCCACAACACAATTCTGGCTCCCGCCACCGCCAGCCATATCAGTATCGTCACCATCATCTGGGCTCTTACCAAAGAAATCAAAAAGGCCAGGAAAAGAGAGCAAACCGCCGCTTTCTTGCACGCTCTTTCTTTTTCTTCCGTAAAGATTTTAAAACATTCTAATAAAAATAAAGTAAATAAAGGCAGACAAAGAGCCTCGCTCATAACGGAATTTGTCATAAAAAGATGCAGCGCTGAAAAATACTTTGTCACCATATGAGGGGCAAGGCAGATCAGCACCACTACCGCCTCCCCAAGCCAATTCAGGTCAAACCTTTCACCGATATAATCCGCAAAAAGCCATATGCTCACCGCCGCAAAAATGTTCTGGATTACCCCCATAACAATCAACCATCCATTCGGAAAAACCGTTCGGAGGGCAGCCAAAAACAAAGGGTATAAAGGCTCCCTGTGAATATGCATTTTCAAATATTGATCCGAATCGTTATATACGCCCGGCCCGAACGCAACAAACATTCCAAGGAAGACTGCCAGCAGCAGTACGAGGAATGCCCCCGATCTTACCTTTTTTACCATTATAATCTCCAATACAGATAATCTTCTCCATAATCTTTCTTATTCAGCAAGCCTTTGATATCCATCAGCACTTTCACTTCATGTACCGGATTAAAAAATCCGGAGATATCTTTCGTGGACAATTCCATGAATTCGGAATGAGCCACCGCTATGACTACCGCATCCATATCCCGTATCTCTTTGATATCGTGAAAGTCAATCCCATAGAGCCTTTTCGCTTCATCGGCATCCGCTGCAGGATCTACCACGATCGGCCGTATCCCGTATTCTCCCAGTTCCTTATAAATATCGATTACCTTCGTATTTCTTGTATCCGGACAGTTTTCCTTAAAAGTAAACCCTAAAATAGCCACCTTCGCCCCTTTCACCGGAACATCTGTCTTAATCAGATTCTTTACCAAGCTTTCCGCCACATATCTTCCCATGTCGTCATTGATACGCCGGCCGGACAAAATAATCTGGGAATGATAGCCAAGCTCTTCTGCCTTATATGTGAGATAATAAGGATCTACTCCGATGCAGTGCCCCCCTACCAGTCCGGGGAAAAATTTCAGGAAATTCCATTTCGTTCCGGCCGCTTCTAATACCGCCTTCGTATCAATCCCCATCTTATGGAAAATAATCGATAATTCATTCATAAATGCAATATTAATATCCCGCTGGCTGTTCTCAATCACCTTCGCCGCTTCGGCCACCTTAATTGATTCCGCCCGATAAACCCCGGCTTCCACCACCAGTTCATATACCTTCGCCACCGTATCCAATGTCTCCTCATCCATCCCGGATACAATTTTCGTGATTGTTTCCAGCCTGTGTACCTTGTCTCCCGGATTGATCCTCTCCGGCGAATATCCTATTTTAAAATCCACACCGCATTTTAAACCGGATTCCTTCTCCAATATCGGAACGCAGATGTCTTCCGTCACTCCGGGATATACGGTGGACTCGAATACGACGATGGAACCTTTCGTCAGATTCTGTCCCAGAAGACGGCTCGCCCCCTCCACCGGTGAAAGATCCGGCGTATGGTCATCGTTTACCGGCGTAGGAACTGCCACAATATGGAATTTCGCTTCTTTCAACCTGGAAGCGTCTGCAGTAAACTCTACTTTCGTATTCCGTATGACTTCTCCTCCTACCTCATTGGTAGGATCCACTCCAGCTTTATACAAGTCAATCTTCTGCTCATTCAAATCGAACCCAATCACTTTTACCTTTTTGGCAAAAGCCACCGCGATAGGCATACCCACATACCCCAAACCTACCAGTGACAGTTTCTCTTCTCCGTTTACCATTTTTTCGTATAAACTCATTTTTCTTTTCTCCTTCTTTGTATAATCTCGTTTACCGCTTCCATATATGCATCTATCACTATCTTCCTGTCGAACTCCCGTTCCATTTTCTCTCTGGCCGCTTTCCCCATAGATGCTCTTTCTTCCCCGGAAAGTTCCAAAAATTTCTCCATCGCCCGTATCAAGTCGTCCGCATCTCCTGGCGTAAATCCATATCCCGTTTTGCCTTCTTCAAGAGCCTCTCTGCAGCCGCTGATATCGGAAGCGATCACCGGCCTTCCCGTGGCTGCCGCTTCTATAAGCGCATTGGACATCCCTTCGTGAAAAGATGCCACCACAATCGCATCCGCCTTTGCCAGAAAAGGATGTACCTGTGTATGAAATCCCCATTGGCTGATAATCCCCTTTTCTTCATATTCATTCAGCAATTCCTGATAGTCTTCATCACAATAGCCCAAAATGGCAAACTCCACATCTTCCCTGTGCAGCCTTACCGCCGCTTCCAGATATTCCAGAATTCCCCGCTCTTTCATCACTCTTCCCACAAAAAGAAAAATTGTTTTCCCGCCATGGGGATACTCCTCAAAGCAGTGTCTTCCCAGATTTACACCGGAACCGTTTACCAGCCGCTCTCTTTTCCCGTGTATATGATAACCGGCAAAAATATCCTTGTTTTCCTTATTCTGAAAAAAAACGCATTCCGCCTTTTTCAGCCCCATCCGGTACATCATGACGATCATTTTTAAAAACAATCCCTGCCGGTCGAAAGCTCCTCCCAAACCGGTAATGGTCGCAATATAAGGTATTCGGGAAAAACCGCACACAAAGCCTCCATAAACATTTGGCTTTATCGTATAAGTAATCACCAGATCCGGTCGGATATCCCTGATCAGCCTTCGATAAGCCAAAAGCAAACCGGCATCTTCTTTCGGATTTACGCCCCGCCTGTTAATGGGTGTCGTAATAATTTCGCACCCTTCTTCCTCCAGCTCCTTTACCTTCGTCGTATCGGGCAGACTGACGACCACCCTATGCTGCTCAAGCAGCCTCACCAACAGTTCGTTCCTGAAATCATACAAACCGCCGGAAGAATTTGTTAATACAAGTATTGTACCCATTTATCCGATAATCTCCGTATCTTCCATGTCCTTTATCATCACTTCGTTATATTTCATCATGCAGATTCCCGCTTTGTAATGGCCAATCTCCTCTTCGCCGCAAACTCCTTCCAAATTATGCAATATCCGAATCGGCATATTCACTCCGCATTCATAAGCATGGGGATAGCCCCCGCCAAACCGGGGATTCACTTCCGAAATATAATATTCGTCCTCTATTTTGAAAATATCGATATCTATCATACCGACAAATCCGCATTTCTCCACAAAATTCTGAAGCAGCCGGAACAATTCTTCCTCTTTGACTGATACCGATTTATCCGTCTCCCCCGCCCGCATCTTTATCTTTTTTTTCAGGAAAATTGATGTGCATCTGCCGGATATTATATCCACATAAACGTCTGCACCGAATTCCGTCCCATCCATATATTCCTGTATCATCAAATCATCGTATAGGTCAAATAGAACGTCTATCTCTTTCGGTCCATACACCTTATTAATATTGATGCTCGCACTCCCTTTTACCGGTTTTACAAATACGGGATAAGAAATCTCTCCCTTTTCCACCCCCCGATAAAATTCTTCCTTATCTACATAACACCTGCCTGTAGGTATTCCCATATCCACCAAAAGCTGATACATCCGATACTTATCGAAACAGGTCTCCACCAATTCATAAGGCGATACGATAGGGCATGTGCCGATCGCCAGAAAGCGTTCTCTTTCTTTTGCCAGCAAACTGAGTTCAGGATCAATCAAAGAAAAAACACCTGTAATTTCTTCCTTTTTACAAATATCTAAAATCGTTTCTATATATCCGGGTTCGGATATACGCGGCACAAGGTAAAACCGATCCGCCTCATATACCGCAGGAGCCAGATTGGAACAGTCCGTGGCAATCACCTTCCCGCTTCCCGCCAACTCCCGTTTAAAATACTGTACTATCTTATTTCTCGTTCCTGCGCTTAAAATCAAGATATTCATGAATTTTCCGGCACCTCCTGTTCCGGTTTCTTTAAACTTCCCGTCTCCTCCAGCCGCTTCTGCCGGATTCGTGCAAAGTTTCCTTCTACCGCATTAGTATCCTCCGCCACCTCGTCGCTATGGCCGAGTACTGTCTTCACCGTCAGCCACAATACTTTTACGTCCATGGCAAAAGAAAGATTTTTTACATATTCCACATCCTTTTCCATCCGCTTGTCCCAATCGATAAAGTTCCTTCCGCTGACCTGCGCCAGCCCTGTCAGGCCTGGCCTCACGTGATGGCGTATCTTCTCTTCTTCCGTATAGTAAGGAAGATAAGAAATGAGAAGCGGACGGGGGCCTATGATGCTCATATCTCCCTTTAAAATATTCAACAATTCCGGCAGTTCGTCCAGACTGGAAGCTCGAAGCAGTTTCCCAAACCGAGGCAGACGCTGGCTATCCGGCAAAAGCTTTCCTTCCTCATCTCTCGCATCCGTCATCGTCCGGAACTTGCAAAGCGTAAAAATCTTCTCATCCTTTCCCGGCCTTTCCTGTTTAAAAAGCACCGGGCTTCCCAGCTTCAGCCTCACCAATACCGCCAGTATCAGAAATACCGGGCTTAAAACAATAATTCCCGCCAAAGATAAGATAAAATCCAGCCCTCTCTTTACAAAACCTTTGTACATATAAATCCATACCCTTCCCACAGTGTTCTGTCAGAAATTATACGAACAGTTCTCTTATGATACGGATAATCCGTTCCATGTCCTCATTCGTATTTTTAATATCGCTGGGCAGACAAAGCCCCCTGTCAAAAATATCTTCCGACAGGCTTTTCCCGCCTTCATAAAGGGTAATAAAATCACAATCCGCAAAAACCGGCTGCAGGTGCATCGGTTTCCATATGGGACGCGCCTCTATATTTTCCTTCTCCAACGCATCCAATACTATATCTTTTGTCACCTTACTGCCTTCCGCTATCGTCATACAGGACAGCCAGCAGTTGGCATCTCCCTCCGGATTCAGCGGATTCATCCTGACTTCATCCAAATCAGAGAAAGCTTCCCTGTATTTTTCATATATCGCCTTTTTCAATCTCTTATGCTCTTCCAGAGACAAAAGCTGTCCCCGGCCGATCCCGGCGGTCACATTGCTCATACGGTAATTATAACCGATCTGTGAGTGCTGGTAATGTCTGGCAGGATCCCTCGCCTGGGTGGAAAGAAACCTGGCTCTCTGAATCAGTTCTCCATCTTCCGACACCAACATACCTCCGCCTGAGGTGGTAATGATTTTATTACCATTAAAAGAATAAATTCCGAATTTTCCGAACGTTCCTGTCTGTCTCCCTCTATAGGTGCTGCTTAAGGACTCTGCCGCATCCTCGATCAATATGGTGCCATATTTTTTACAAATGGCCGTAATTTCATTCAACTTTGCCGGCGTGCCATATAAGTGAACAACGATCACCGCTTTCGGTGAAGGATATTTTTCAAAAGCTTTTTCCAGCGCCTCCGGCGACATATTCCACGTATCGGCCTCAGAATCAATAAATACCGGCACTGCCTTCTCATAAGCCACCGGATTACAGGTCGCAGAAAAAGTAAGCGTAGGTACGAATACGATGTCCCCCGCTTTCACACCGGCCAGTTTTAAAGCCAGATGGATAGCCGCTGTTCCCGAGTCCAGAGCGGCTGCATGATCTGTGCCGACATATTCCGCCAGTTCTTTTTCAAATCCGTTCACATTCGGCCCGAGAGGGGCCACCCAGTTCGTGTCAAACGCCTCTTTTACAAATTCCTGCTCCTTCCCATGCATCGTAGGGGAAGAAAGATAAATTTTTTTCCTGTTTGTAGTCCTATCCATGACAATGCCTTTCTCTGCCAATCCGGCTAACGCTTTTTCTTGTTCCCTTTTTCTCTGTTCTCAACGGTAATGATATGTGGGTACAATTTCTTTGATCAGCGGCCGTATATCCCTGCTTTCATTCTTAGACTCCTCTTTCAGCCGTTTGAGCTGCTGGAAAAATTCCATTTCGTCTATCTCAATAGGCTTCCCCACATGAATCAGCTTATTCGCTGTCTCTTTCATCCCTTCTTCATCCATCAAAAGTTCTTCATACAGCTTTTCCCCGGGACGCAGACCGGTAAATTCGATTTTAATATCTTCTCCCACCCGATAACCTGACAGACGGATCAGATTTTCCGCCAAATCCAGGATTCTTACCGGTTCCCCCATATCGAGTACAAAAATCTCTCCACCTTTGGCATAAGCGCCGGCCTGTAACACAAGGGAAACCGCCTCAGGAATCGTCATGAAATAGCGGATAATATCGGGGTGAGTCACCGTCACCGGGCCACCTGCCACGATCTGCTTGCGGAAAAGCGGAATCACACTGCCATTGCTGCCCAGTACGTTTCCGAATCGCACAGCTACAAATTCCGTATCGTAATGATTATTAAACGTCTGAATAATCATCTCACAAATACGTTTGCTGGCTCCCATGATATTCGTCGGATTCACCGCCTTATCGGTGGAAATCAGAACAAATCTCCGTACACCATAGAAAGCGGCGGCCTGTGCCGTCTTCCAGGTTCCAAATACATTATTCTTCACCGCCTCGTTCGGGCTGTCCTCCATTAAGGGTACATGTTTGTGAGCGGCCGCATGGTAAACGATTTCCGGCCTGTATTTTTCAAAAATCCAGTTCATCCGGTTCGTATTGCGCACGGAAGCGATCAATACGGTCAACTTTAACTCCGGATACTTGGTTTTTAATTCCTGTTGAATGTCATATACGTTGTTTTCATAAATATCGAGAATAATCAGATGATTCGGCCGATGGCTGGCAATCTGTCTGCACAGCTCGCTGCCGATGGAACCGCCGCCTCCGGTTACCAGAACCGTCTTATTCTGCACATAGCCAAGAATGGAGTCAAGATCCACACTGATCGGATCCCTCCCCAGAAGATCTTCCACTTCCACATCTCTCAGCTTGCTCACATTCACTTCCCCGTTTACCAACTGGTACATACCGGGCAAAGATCTGAGCTTGCAGTTTGTTTCTTTGCATATCTCCAATATTTTACGCAATTCCGGCCGGGATATGGACGGCATCGCCACGATAATCTCATCAATATCATAAAGATCGGCGCATTCAATGATCCGGTCTCTTCCTCCTGCCACTTTGATTCCTTGTATATATCTTCCCCATTTTCCCTGGTCGTCATCAATAATACAGCGGATCACCATCGTGCTAAAGTTGCTGTTCACGATTTCTTTAATAATTACGTTAGCGGCCTCTCCTGCTCCGATCACCATAACCGAAATGCCGTTTTTCTTATTCTGCTGTTTATGTTTCTGGCTCCGCAGAAAGCGATAGGAAAACCGGCTGACAAACATCATGCTGATCAGTACAAACATATAAAGAAAATAATAACTTTTCGGCACCGGCTGTTCCGATACTTTAAAAAACTGCAGACCCACGCTGTTCAACAACGCCGATATCGCACAAGACACCACCAGATTCTGTAGTTCTGTTTCCCCTGCAAAGGCCCACAGGCTATGATAAAGCCTGAAGATATAAAAAATCAGCAGAGTCAGCAGAATATTCACTGGCAAAAAACGGTTGATCGGTGTCAGGAAATGCTCCGGCACCGTATCCAGGTGAAACTCATAACGAATCAATACCGCTATATAGCTGGAAAAGATCACGCTGATAATATCATAAATAATCAGATACGTTCTCCGATAAAATAACTTTGCATTAAAAGGTTTCTTATCTTTTTTCATTTGCTTTGTCCTTTTTATCTCCCATATCAAAAAGCAAAGGTGCCAATACGAGCATTAAGATAAATCCTGCCGGATGGCAAAGATGGAATATCCATTCCACCAGCCCGGCCACGGCAAACGCCGCAATGGCTGCCGCCGGCAAAGCCGCACATGGAATATCTCTCTTTCTTTTCTTATAGAAAATACATCCCTGTACAAAAGATGCGGCTCCCACAAGCAGGAAAACAACTCCTACGACCAGGCCATGATCATAGGCCACCTGCAAGTATATATTGTGAGCATGTACTGCCAGTTCGCCGTTCGGCAGTATGGCACCCATCTCATCGTGTCCGGTCAGATTCATCTCTCCGATATAAGCCCGGAAAATATCCATCCTGCCGTTTGCATATTCTTCCGTTTTTTCATATACGCTCATATCCTCTTCCGGCTCTTCTTCCGTTGCTTCCTCTATTTCTTCGGCTTTGCTGTTCTTCGCTTCCGCTTCCCGCCTGGCTGCCTCTTCTTCCTCCGCCTGGCGCTCTTCCTCCGTCTTGATACCAATAATATCCAACTTACGATCCGGTGTAGATACACCATCTCCTGTCATATCCGCTCCGGCAGTGTTCCCGCTTCTTTCCGCTGTTTGAACACCTTCCGACGTCTGACCGTTCTCTTCCTCATATAGCTCATCGATGCCGCCTTCCCAAACGACTTCGCCCTTATTATTATAACGCTTTGCCCTGTATTTCTGATATTCCTCGCTTCTTTCATAAGAAGAGGAACCGCTTTCCGGTATGCCGAATATCTTATTGTTGAACACTTCTGCAAATCGTTCCACCGTAATATAATACATAGAATCCCACTCATCGCCTCTGGTTATGGCATCCGGGAATGTCTCTACTTCATATTTAAAAATATTGCTGTACAGGGCAGGAACCACTCTCTGAGCCGTGAATATCCATGGGAAACACCATATGATGCCAAAAACCATCATCCCGACCAATATCGCAACATGCTTTAATTTTTCGGTTCTGGCATCTATCGCAAGAAAAATGAGAGCCACCGCACCCATAACCCCCACTGCCAGGAATCCCGTTCTGGAAGCGGTAAACAGCATATACGTTCCGGACATACCGAACAAGAGAAGTTCTTTCCAAATACATCTGAGGGCTTCCGCCCCTCTCGGCCGGTCTTCCCTTTCCACACAAAAACACTTTTTATACCGATCTGTCAACCGGATCAACGCCGCACACATAATGAATGTCATATATACGGCCGTCACTGTCACCGTATGGAAAATGAACGGAAATCTGGGATAAATCCATGACAGGAAAGGCCTTCTGACAAAAGCAAATAACATTGATACTACAAAATTCAGCAGCAACCCGTTACATATATTTTGCAGAAAATACATTTTTTTATCCCAAAGGGCATATCGAATATAAAATAAAGTAAATGCCGCTGCCAATGTCACCGTCCACCATCTGGTATTACGAAACGCAGTAATAAGAATAAAAAACAATGCTAAAATAGTACCATACCACCAGGAAATGCCCGCCATTTTCTTTTTCCGCAAAATCACCCGGACAATCTGCGCTATGATATTCACCAAAAGGAAACCTGACAAAACCACCGCCCCAATGCCCCATCGTAAGATCCGCAGATCCCATTCGTCCATCGCAAGGTAGTCCACATAAATACTTCTGTACCAGAGCGTCCCTCCCAGCGCCACCAGGGCATACACGATCGTCAGCTTGTTAAAGATCTCCTTTCTTTCGCACATAACAATAGCGGCCAAAGCCAGAAATACAATAAACTGACGTTCCGCCACTCTATGATGAATATCGTAAAGTCCATTCATATAATTACAGCATGCCCACACTCCGGCCGCAATAAAAATTGTCTGAAGCACATTCTGCCAGCTGGCCGCAAATCTTTTTACCAGCGGTATATAACCCTTCCTGTCCCGCCTCACATTAATCATATAGAACAGAGCGCTGAAACCAAGCAGAACACCGACTGTATAGAATACATTATCCACCGGATTCCCGCTGAAAAATCTCCGTATGCTAATATTCCACAGCGCATAGGCCAACCCTGCCCCCGCCAGGCAGTTAGCGGCAAAGCGCAGCGCTTTTTCCACCGTAATCAGCTTGTCCTTCCCGATCATCCGGTAATAGATTTCCACTGCCCCGACCAAAAGCAAAGCCGCTGCAAACAAAATAGCATCATATAAAAATACCTTTTCTTTACGCAAAGGCACCGTATAATTATAGTTTCCTATAATATTATAGCCTTCCAGTTCATCATAATTATAGATCAATCTGCTGACATAAGGTGTCCCTGCCTTTTCCGTTTCTTCCAGGCCGAACCACACCCGGCTCCCGTCCATTCCCTGGAGGAAAAAGTAATAATCCCTGCCTACTTCCACTTCCTCGTTAATATATACCGTACAGAAACCTGGAATATCGCAGAATCTCATATCGATCTTTTCCTCGAACATAATTTCCATGTCCGAATCTAACATACGGAATATAAATGAATCCACCCGTTCATCTCTGTTCCATCCATTCTCAAAATCTACCACATACAGATTGATGGTGCCAAGATGATCGTATTGGGCAATGAAGCGCTGCAACATGTAATCGTCGCATATACTGTCAGAAGATCCTGCCAAAATCTGATTGCTTGTCGAAGGAATATTCTCCTTCCACATCCGCAATGGAAATATAGTAAACATCGCGAACAATGCCGCCAAAATAATAAAACTCTGTATCGCCCGGCTTTTTTTTACAACTTTATACATATGAAACCTCCACGTTACGAGTCAGAAACCTGTAACGCTTTTTTTACTCTTCTTCCTGATACTTGGGTAAGTATAGCACAGTTGCCAGAAGTTTACAAGAACGTTACGGCCCAGGGCAGGGCAAACCACAAAATCAGCACATACCTTGGCAAATAAGTGGGGCCTAATATCACAGTCAACCACAACAAAAATATCATGGCAAAGGGCAGCAAACGCCCATAATCCCTTCTATAAAAAGCATACCCAGCCAGAAACGCAAATATCCAGAAAAGAAAGCCCGGAGAAAACAACATGGAAATCAGCGGTATCTTCTGCTGGGCGATTTCCAGCGACATTCTCCGATACCATTCGTTCAGCCAGGGAATCTTGCTTTCCCTCGTTCCCGGCTGTTCCACCTCATAACCGAAAAAGGAACTGTCTTCATAAGTAAATGTAAATACACTGTTCCCTCTGTATACATCAATGACCGTATCCGGGTACCAGAATCCGTATGAAGTCATAAACCAGGCATTCAGGTAAGTGAGGGGATGCCGTGCCCCTGTTTTCAGCCAAAGTTTTCCGTATTTCGCCGGATCAGCGGCAAAGGCATCGTTTCGGAAACCTATCTTCACACCATCGGATACTTTCGGCACATAACGGGATAAAACCTCCTCCGGCAATATTTCGTAAAGTATCTCCTGTTCCTCTTCACTCAGGCTTTCCTTATCATATCGATAAACCCTGGCCAGTTGCTGGATCGGCACGGTAAGCATCTCCTGATTTTCCGAATCCTCCGCAGACAGGACAGATACCAGCCCGGCAGATGTCAGGAAATAAGCGGCAAAAATACCGCTCAGGCAAATCACTAGTTTTTTCCGGCATCTCTTCATAAAAAAGAGAAGCAAAGGAACCAACGCTGCAAACGCATATGTTCCGTTATGCCGAAAACACATCATTACCCATGCGCTGAAACAAAAAAACAGCGGTTTTTGCCATCCCGTAAAAAATTTTTCCCTTTCCCTCCCCATCTCATCCAAAGACAGCAGAAGTAACAGCAGCGCCCCGGCAAAAATCCCGTCCTTGGCGGAACAAAGCGTAAACATGACAATCACCGGAAAAAAACCGAAATAAGCGGCTGTTGCCGCCCTCATCCAAAGTCTGATTCCATGTTTTCTCATATAAGAAATTACAATCGTAAATACACCTGCCATCAGGCACATCTGAAAAAGGGTATAAGCCGCAATGCCCGCATTATAGGAACCGAACAGCTTATTGGCTGCCGACAGGATTCCCCCTAAGAGCAGCACATGGGACAGGGGATGATGTGTGGTAAAATTCCTCGTCTGCACCTGGATGAATTCATCCTGAGCATCATATACAAAAAATCCGGGATATACGGCCAAAAATACCGGAAGCCAGCATAAGAACAAAAAGCAGAACAAAATGACCGCTCGTTTCCTCACGGAAAGGTTTTCCCATCTCTCCGCTGCTCTTTCCGGCACGAAAAAACTCCCGGAAATCCCTTTACTTTCTGCCAACACTTCCCATCCCTTACATATCCAAAGGGAAAAAATCACAGCCCAGACCGCCGCTGCCAGCCACATCATTCCATCGCTGAAATCCACATTTTCCGCCCGTTCCAAAGCTGCTCCAAAAGCAAGGCACAACGAAAAAGCACCTCCCAACAGTGCCGATGCTATCTTCTCACGCCCATTCCTGTTTTCGCTTCCCTTCGCCGCCCTGTCCGTCATCCTCCATAATGCAGCCCAGACAAAAATGCCAAACCAGCTATTGCTTAGGGCAAGTCCGTTTCCCTTCAGGTTCAATAGATAAGACAGACAAAAAGTCCCTGCAAAAGCCAGCCCGGCACTTACCCATCCGCTCATTTTGGGCCCCATTTCTACGCGGCTTTCCGCGCGTGTCAAGTTTGTGGATGTCCCGCAGATACAAACTTTGGATCGAAAATTTTTTATTTTCAATCTTCTATTCCGTTTCATCATTGATCGTTTCCCTAATCACATACTGTGGAGAATTGTTCATGGAAATATACATCCTTCCCACATATTCCCCTACCAATCCCAACATTACCATCATCATCCCGCCCATGAACACGACAGCTGCCATAAGGGAGCTGAAACCCATCGGCACATTAGGATTCACCAGTCTTTTCACCACGGTATATATCCCATACAAAAACCCGCCCACCGAACAAACTGCCCCTAAGGCCGTGGCCAGCCGCAGCGGTTTTACGCTGAACGCCGTAAATCCGTTGAACCACAGGCCGATCAGCTTGCCAAAAGTATACCCCGAAGTCCCGATTTCCCTCTCCCTGTGACAAACCGTCACATTGCTGATCCTCTTTGTCGTCCGCAGAACCAAACCAATCACATAGGGATAGGCGTTGGTGTACCTTTTTATTTCCTCCACCACAAAACGTTTTGCCGCAAAATAACTGGAAACATACAAATCCTTTGGTTTCCCCAGCATAATATGCGCCATCTCCTCATTTACCCAGCTGCCGAAATTGCGAAACAAGGAATGTTTCTTATGCTCATATTTCGCATATACCACATCGGAACCCTTTTCAATCTCCTCCAGCAGTTTACCTGCCTCCTCCGCCGGTGTCTGTCCATCATCATCCAGGCAAATAACCACATCTCCTTTGACCTGATGAAATCCAGCCATCAAAGCCGCATGCTGGCCAAAATTACGGGCCAGATTCACTCCTTTCACCCTCCGGTCCTGCTGGCAGAGTTTTCTGATCACAGAAAATGTATCGTCCGGCGAACAATCATTTACCAATATTATTTCATAATCGTATTCCCTTCCCTGTTCCCTCAGCGCCTCCATTGTTTCCCCAATTTCCTCCGTTACTTTGGGAAGCGTCAATTCAGAACGATAACAGGGGATAACAAAACTAATTAATTTGTTCTTGTTCTCTGCTGAGCAATATAAAGACATAAGCAGCATATCCTTCCTTTCCCCATCGGAGCATTCCACATCTTTCAATACCCTTTCCTCCGTAAACCCGGCTCTCCGGTAACTTCTGACCGCCGCATCGTTATCGGTAAACACGCGTAGAATCAGACGTTGCAATCCCATTACGGAAAACGCATACTCTACGGCCAGTCCGGCCGCTTCCGTACCGTATCCTTTTCCCAGCGCATCATCTTCTCCCAAAAAGATTCCATATTCGGCTTCTTTTTTTTCCCCATCAATATCCCGAAAGTATACGCTTCCTACCGGGCGCATCCCTTCTTTCTCGCAGATGATAAACTGAACTGCCTTTCCCGTATCGATCATCGTCTTGATCCAGCCGCGATGCCCTTCCACAGTAAAAGGTTCCCGGTAAATAAATCGTTTTTTTACCCTTTCCCGATTCCTCCATTCCACGATTCGGTCCGTATCTTCATATTCCATTGTTCTCAAAACGATCTGAGAGCCTTCTATTCTCCTTTTCCGGGTCAACATCTATCTGTCCTCCGCCTTTATCCGATATACGCCAATGATATCTTCTATCTTATCCACCAGTTCCACCCTTACATCGGTCCCGCGTTCCTGAAAGTAAGCGGCGATTCCATCCGCCCCCTTCTCTAACTCCACCATCACATATATATTTTCCTGCTCCAGCAGTCCTCTTTCTATGGAACTTATTCCAAATTGCTCCAGTTTTTTCTTCTGAGAAGGACTTTTTACCAGCCATCCTCCCATAAGGTCATAATTCGCCAGCCCGTTATCCACTCCCACAAACATTTTTTCCGAGTAGGGTGTTGCCATATACGGTTCTGAGGGATAAGAAACGGTAGAATACACATCTTGAAAATAAAAACAATCTTTATGAGTTCTGCCGTATTCCTTCATTTCTTCATAGACGCCGTTCGCCATCTCCCGATTATGAAACTCTCCGTCAACGGTATTAATCTTCCCCGGAACCGCCAGCACTGCCGTCAATGTCAGCATAACCGGGAAAAGAAAGAAATACCCCGCCCCTTCCAAAAAAAGCATCCCCATAAGAATCACTAATTCCATCATGTATAAAGAATGGGTAATCCTTACCGGCTCTCTCCCTCTCATCAGGATAAACATCCAAAGAGCTGTTCTGACCGCAGCCAGAAAAAAAAGAAAGAAAGCGTTCCTTCCTATATGAGTCCCCCTCTTTCCGTTCACGTTCCGGCTCTTCCTCAACCCGGCCAGAAAAACGGCGGCATATCCCAGAATCACCATATAATTCCATGGATAGTCATCCTGTACGGCGGAATCTCTTCCTTCCCTATGAAAAATGCGATATCGATACCATCTGAGGCTTTCTTTGAAACGATCTGCCGCATTCCCGGAAGATTTTCCAGTTTCTGCCTGATACCGTACCACAGCATCCAGCGTTTCCTCATTTAATGCATCATCCAGACCAAAATTATACTGATCCAGCAGCATGTCTTTTGCTTTCTCCGTCATCCCCAGCTCTTCATACAGCTCCTCGTTTCCTTCATAAGAAGGAATCCCCTGAAAATCATAGAGTTCTGTTCTGCTGTTAAAGAACTCCACATAGGGCTTCCACTCGCCGCTAAAAGCGATTCCATTGGCTATCCAGGAAACTGCCATCCCTGCCAGTACAGCTCCCAGAACCGTAAAATATTTTTTATAATTTTCTTTTGTAAAAATCCTCTCTTCCATCGACCATCGATACAATCCGGCCACGCATAAAAGCGGCAAAAGCAATTCCATCATTTCCGTCCGTAGTTGAAAAGACAACACAGCTAAAAGAATGGATGGTATGTTCCGCCGGATAAAACGCCCCACTGTTTTCCCTTCCGGCACAACCGCCTCTTCATAGAGAGCCGAATTCTCCTGCGAAGTCAAAAACAAAAACGCAGCAGCAGCAGAAAGTAAAGCGGATGTCACCGTATATTGCACAAAAACCAGATGCTCCAGAAACAATCCGCAGACCCCGGTCACTTCCGCCGCCGCCAAAAAGATTTTTCCCTGCGTTTTCTTGCAAAAGCAAAGGCTCCGTTCCATTATCAACCATAAACAACCATACTGACACAGACATAAAAAAATTCCATACACCGGCATCCTTGGAAATATCCGATATCCCAGGCTAATTGCCAGGCTCAAGGGATATAGCACCTGTATGTTATGCCCCTCCGGTTCTCCGGTATACACACCAGCCATCAAATCCTTTATCAGCACATCATCATTTAAATCATAATAATAATCATAACGGACGCCCACAAACAGCAATAAACCCAATAGAAAAACAGAAGCCAATATGAAATTCTCATATTTTTTATAAAAATCTTTAAACCCCATAAAATTCCTTTACTTTACTGCTGATATATTCCGCTTCCTCTTCCGTCAGCTTATAGAACATGGGCAGCCGCAAGATTCTCTCGCTTTCCCTCGTCGTATACTGATCTTCCCCGCAAAAGCGCCCGAAGCGAATGCCGGCCGGGGCTGTATGGAGGGGAACATAATGAAATACCGACAATATTCCGTTTTCTTTCAGGAAGTGAATCAATGCGGTCCGCTCTTCCAGATCCTTTGTCTTAATGTAAAACATGTGCCCGTTATGGATACACCCTTCCGGAATAAAAGGAAGTTCTATTTTCCCCGCATCTTCCAGAGATTTCAAATTATCATAATAGCTCTTCCATCTTGCCAGCCGAATCTCATTGATTTCATCTGCCAGCTCCAGTTGCGCATATAAATAAGCGGCGTTCATATCGCTGGGCAGATAAGAGGAGCCATAATTCATCCAACGGTACTTGTCCACCTGTCCGCGGAAATATTTGCTCCGATCCGTACCTTTTTCCCTAAGGATCTCCGCCTTCTCCACATATCCTCCATCCCGTATGAGCAAAGCGCCTCCTTCTCCCATACTGTAATTCTTTGTTTCATGGAAACTGAAGCAGCCAAAATCCCCGATCGTTCCCAGCGCTTTTCCTTTATAAGAGGCCATCATTCCCTGCGCAGCATCTTCCACCACAAAAAGTCTGTGTTTTTTGGCAATCTCCATGATCTTATCCATCTCGCAACCCACGCCGGCATAATGCACCACCGCAATCGCTTTCGTCTTCTCCGTAATCGCCGCTTCAATCTTATTTTCATCGATATTCATCGTATCCGGGCGAATATCCACAAACACAATCCTCGCTCCCCGGAGTACAAAAGCATCTGCCGTGGAAACAAAAGTGTAAGAAGGCATAATTACCTCATCCCCCGGTTCGATATCCGTCAGCAAAGCGGCCATTTCTAACGCATGGGTACAGGAAGTGGTCAGAAGGCATTTTTCCGTTCCTGTTTTTTCTTCTATCCACCGGCTGCATTTCATAGTAAATGAACCGTCCCCGCAAATTTTTTCCTTTTCCACCGCCTGTTTGATATATTCCATCTCTTTTCCCGTATAAGGGGGTACGTTAAAACTGATCATATATTTCCTCCCATCCTAAAGTAACCGATATACTTTATAACAACTGTTTTCATATATACACGTATAATGATATTCCGCAATATAGTCCAGAATCAAATCCGTTTTCTCCCCTTCCACTATATCCCTCCCAGGTTCATTATGCAAGATAATATCAGGATTCCATTCCAACTCTTTCAGCGCTCTATCCAATTCCCCATAACTATTGCTGGGAATCTCCGGCCATGTGGTAAAAATGGCTGAAGGCGTGTCCAGAATATAACTCAGTCCCGGAGCGTCCCCCCAGAACAGAAGAGGTTTCTCCCCCACGCCGTTCTTTCCGCAAAAATCGATCAACCCCGTAAGGCTTTCCGCATTTTCCTCCGTGGTATACATTCCTTTCAGCACCGGACTGTTATTCACCGTATACAGACGTTCTTCTCCGTAAATTCCATCCCTGAACACATAATGGCATCCAAACCCGATTCCCTGAACAAATGTCATAAAAAGAATCAGACCTGCAAAAGCCTGCCAGGGGAAATGAATACTCTTATTTCCCGTTTTTTTCCATAGGAGCCAGCACATCCACCAAGTATAAGGAGCAATCAAAAACATATTGTTCATATTCTGATACGTATAATTATTGCTTCCCAACGGCGTAACCAACAAAATAACAAGAACCGCTGCCGACAGAATTCGTTCCTTCCGTCCTCCGGAAACCAGTCCGCCCAGCCCCGCCATACAACATATCAACGTTAAAATCAAAAACAACATCATCCATTGGAAAACGCATCCCTCGTTATAATAACGGAGAGAAAACATTCCCTTCCCCAGATAAAAACGAAGCAGCACGAGGATACCGGCGCTGTAAAGAATCTTTTTCGCTTTCTCATACCTGCCCTTGCTAACCAGAAACATCACAAACCCCGCCGCCATGCAAGGCACCATATATAGCATCCATCGCCCCCCTGCCGCATAAGCGGAGACCGTAGCGGATATCATCCCGGCCAATGTATAATCCGAAGCTTCTCCGGTCATTCCGAATAGGCTTTCTATCATTCCTGTAAAAGCGCCTCCCCCATATTTCAACACAATAACAAGAAGCACGCTTCCCACCCCCGCCAGATATCCGGCCAGGCACAGCCCTGTCTGTCTTGCTACTGCCACCCCTTTTTCATGTTTCAGCCATCCGGCATACCAGACTACCACAATAAGCGCCGCCTCCACCAGATTAGGAAACCGCACCATGACATTCAGCCCCAGGCAAATACCTGCCCCCAAAAACCAAATATCTTTCTCTTCCAAAAGGGCCTTGCACAAAAAGACAGCCCCCGCCGCAAAGAAAAAATATGTCAGATAATTATAAAGAATCGTCGTCGGACACCAGCACAGGCTGAGCGCCGTCACCTCCCCCAAAAATACGAGCCAAAAAGGCATCCACCGGGACAGGGCATAATAGCAGATCATCGCAATCGCCGATACCAACAATCCAGTATAAAAATTCATTCCCAGCAATGTATTCCCCATGGGCAGTTTCAATAAAAATGCTCCTGCTATATTAGCCAGGTAAGTAGCCAGCACCCAGGTAATATCCATTTCTCCCATAAAGCGATAATATCCCAGGGAATACGTCGTATCCGAAACGTCAATTCCATGATGGATGAGAAGCAGGGGATAAATAAGCAGAATCACCGGGAATATAACTCTTTCCGCAATTCGCTTTCCCTTATGCAATTTTCTTTCCATTGCCACATCCATTCCCATTGCCGCAAACTCCCTTTACCGGAATTCCCCGTCTACTCCGCGTATCCATGCCGATAATTTCCCTTTTTCTGAATATCTGCCGATAAACCGGAAGATATTCAACCGTATGGCATCGATAAAGCTTCCTGCCGCATAAACCACAAATACCGATACCAGCAGCCGGACTACAAGTCCCAAAACACCTGTCTGCGCTGCCGGCCCTGTAAATTCCTCTATCCATCCTACCCATTCATTCCGTATATCGATATGTTCATGGAACAAATACACACCAAAAGTAAGAGGGGATAGTTTACAAATCAGTTCCGAAACCCTTCCCTTTGGAATCCTCACATAGCGGAATGCCATAAACAGTCCTGCTGCCCCCAGAAGACACAAAATAAAATTATAGTGATAAGGAACTTCCATATAATAAGCAAACTGTCCGGTTTTCGCATTTATCATATATAAGCCCGCCCCCATAGCAAAGATCAGCAGACAGCAGCCAATGTACAGCCCCCATGCTCTTTTTGCATCCCGGATAAACGGACATCCATAGAGCCTGATGTATGCTGCCAAAAGATATACGCACAAAAACCAGCCGAAATCATAGCCGAACCGATCCATAGCAAACTGTATGGGGACAATGCTTTTCAGTCCGCAAAATAAAAGGAGCAGTCCTCCAATCGTTATCTGCAGCTGTTTCCTGCTCATCGCTTTTACCGCCGTATTCAATACCGGAGTAAATAAATACAAATATACGTAAGACGCCGCAAACCAATAATGCTCTGATTGTAACGGAAACAGGTACTGCTGCAGCCTGTAAATCCCGCTCTCCCCGCCTCCCACCACCAAGCCGGAGCCCATCATAATCAGCGGTATCATAACCGCATAGAAAAACACTTGGCACACCAGCGTCACAATCCTCTTTACCTTAAATCCGGCTTCCACCAGAAAATATCCGCTGATCATTACATATACATTAACAGCCACGATACAGAAAGATTCCACCAGCATTCCGAGGAATCTGGCACCCCCGCCTTCTCCTCCCGCCGTAAGAAGCATCCCCGTATGGTTCAAATAATGAAGCGTAACAACCATGAACATCGCTATGATGCGTAACAGCTCATAATTTGCCTGCCGCCCTTCCCGCTCTGTTTCTCTCCCCATATTCTCCTCATTTCTTCCCTTCATCCGCTTTCTTGAATACAAAAAGTTTGCTGAATATATAATTGGAAATAATAACCACCACATTACATACAAACTTAGCAATCATATGATGGACGCCCATCTGTTTTACCATAACAATCATAATCACCTGTTCCAGAATCCCCGTAGCGATCCTCGCTCCTACAAAAGCACAAAACTCTTTCCAGATTCCCTTTTTGTCCTTTATCTCGCTTTTAAATACAAACGTCCGGTTCGTCCAGTAGGCGAACAATACTGCCACTACCCACGCAAAAGCCGTAGCAACAGATACCAGAAGCGCCTGTTCATTGTCCGCGCCCAGCACCCATGCGGCCAAAGCGTAAGCGGCCATATTTACGAGAAACGCCAGTACCCCAAAAAACAAATAGTTTACCGTCTCCTCATACTTTTTATATATGCTCCATACAAACTTTATCATTCCCTGTTTTTCCTTTCCCATTTGTATACAGACTCGGCGTACAACCTCTCCGCGAACCGTTCTGCCATCGTCAGCGAACCTTTGTGACGCTGCCTTCTTCCACCCGGTATACGATATCGCATTTTTCGATCGTCTGCAATCTGTGGGCAATGATAATCAATGTTTTGCGTCCATGCAGATGATTAATCGATTCCATAATTGCCGCCTCCGTATCGTTATCCAACGCCGAAGTCGCCTCATCCAGCACAAGTACTTCCGGGTCTTCAAACAACGCCCTGGCGATACCGATCCTCTGCCGCTGCCCACCGGACAAACGTATTCCCCGTTCTCCGATGCCTGTATCCAGCCCCTCCGGCAGTCCCCGCACAAACTCGTCCAACTGTGCTTCCTTTAAAGCCATCCACACCTTTTCATCATCAATATCTTCATCCGCACAACCAAAAGCAACATTTTTTCTTATGGTGGAATCAATCATAAAGATTGTCTGGGGAATATAACCGATATTTTTCAGCCAGGATTCGTAGTGTTCCCTCACTTCCACGCCGTCCGCCAGTATTTCGCCGGACTGCAGCCTTAAGAGCCCCAGCATAATATCCACTGCCGTCGTTTTTCCCGCACCGGAAGTTCCGACGATGCCTACCGACTTTCCTACCGGTATCTGCATAGTCGCCCTGTCGAAAATCAATACATCCGAATTCGGATATTTGTAAGTGATTCCCTTTAAAAGAATCTCCTTCTTAACGGGAAGCTTCTTCACATCCTTTTTCTTCCGGTAAGCCTCCTCATCGTAATTCACGCTTTCATCCCTTATTTCTTCCTGTAAATTATCCGTAACCCCCATAAAGAATGGTTCGAAATAGGCGATGGATGTCAAATAATTATTAATGCGGTTTGCGCTCGGAATCAAACGCATCGCCGCCACTGCCAGCGTCGTCAGCTGGGGCATGATTTCCGTCACAGGCGTTCCATTCGCGATCCTGAGCATCATGTACAGAATCATACCCGCAATAGCCACTGTCTCAATCAAAAGCCTGGGAGTCGCATTATAGAGATTGTACCGCTGTACCGCATTCACATATCCCGCGCCGCATTTACAATATTCATTAATAAAATAGCTTTCCTTATTCGCCACTTTGATTTCTTTGATGCCCATTACCGACTGGTCGATCCACTTATACAAACCGCTGTAAAAATCCTGGTTTTCCTCCCCCGCCTTCCTCATAATAGGTTTCAAAATCCATTTGATCACCACCAGCACCACAATCAGCAGCGCCGCCACAGTTCCCGTCATAACCACATCCATCGTCAGGCAGTAAACCGTCAAAAATACAAATACGATCATCTCACTGACAAGCTGCAAAAGATTCAGAATAAGCCCGTACATATTATTGACATCGGAAGTAATACTCCTCTGGATCACGGAAGTATCCGCATTCAGATAATACTCGTACGGCCTTTGCATAAAATTGATCATCATTCTCCGGGATGTAGCGAACTGGTTGCTGTATACAAATTTAAACTGAAGTTTGTTCTGGAAAAAAAGATAAGCGTTCTTCAACGCAAATACCGCTACAAGAGCTCCCATAATAAACATAGTGAACTCTGCCATATCTTCCATATGAAGCGCCCCGTATACTCCGGCCAGCGTTTTACTGTTTTCCAATATATCGGGATCCGTAATGATCCCCGCCGCCTGGTAAACAAGACCGACGCCCAGCAACTCCAGCGCCGCACCGATCAGCATAAAAAAAACGAGAAGGAGCATTGTCCTCTTTTGTTTGTTATCCAATAAAATATCCAGTTTTTTTAGAATTTTTTTCACGGATTTTTACCTCTGTCTGTTTTCTTTTCCGCATTCCCCCGCATTTTGCGGCGGATTTTAGAACAGCAAAATATTCTTATATTCTATCATAGAGAAAGCGGGATTGGCAATGATATGAAGGATATTTGTTTTATCCATACAGTTTAAAAAAAGCTCCAAATCAAATTTATAACACCATAAAAAGTGTCCCCGCCCCAATTAAAAGACATCCAACTGCTGACTTCACCGTAAACTGTTCATGTAAAAATACAAAAGCAAGCACTAATGTAATGACAACACTCAGTTTATCAATCGGAACTACTTTTGATGCTTCCCCAAGCTGCAAAGCCCTGTAATAGCATAGCCATGACGCTCCCGTGGCCAGCCCGGAAAGAATCAGGAATATCCAGCTTTTACGGCTTATAGAAGAAATACCGTTTCCCGTATGCGTCAGAAAAACCACTCCCCACGCCATGATGACTACCACTATCGTTCGAATGGCCGTAGCAAGATTTGAATTCACTCCATCAATTCCTATTTTTGCCAAAATCGAAGTCAATGCTGCAAAAACAGCGGATAATATAGCAAATATAGCCCACAATTCTGTTTCCTCCTTCCTCTGCATTTATATGTCTGATATCTCCCTATCACTGTTACAGGAGGCGCCTTCCGCCCTCAAATCATCTCATTCTGCCTATGCTTCTCCGGTTCCTCATACCTATCCATGAAATCTTCCCCCAGATATACGATCTCCTCCGCAAATTGGATCGCATGTACCACCGTAAACACGGAAATCACCCTGCGGAACTTCAGCCCCGGAATATAATTCAGCACTTCCATCGGAAATTTTCCGTCCAATACGATATATTCGGGAAACACTTTCCTGTAGTCCAATATATCCCTGGGATGAGGCTTGATCAGAACCACCGGCTCTTCTCCGTCTATTTTCCCATATATTTCGATGCAATCCCTGAAAATACGCTCTCTTACATCCAGCTCACAAAGCGGTTCCGTCAGAAGCAGTATCTGGTTCCGTCCGCCGCCTTCATGAATCTTTTCCAGAATTTCATCCATATCCTCAATAAAAAGGCGTACTAATATATCCTTTCCTTCTGCGTCCAGCCCCTCCGTCAGTTCTTTTCTCGGTTTTTCGATATACTTCGGACAGGGATAGGGCAGCACCGACAAATCGTTTACTTCCATATCCAGGCAATATTTTGCCCATCCATTTTGAATAAAAATCAGATTTCTTGCCGCAAGAAAAGCTTTCAGGCCAAAATGCCCCCGGTTATCGTACCTTGCCGTATCGTACGTGGCCAGACAATCCAGCCCGTCTTCCAACGCATGGTAAGGAATCTTTTTATAACTCAAATAATAACCGATAGGATCGGAATCGCAGAATACATATACATCCTTATACCTTCCGAAATCCACCGGCACATAATCCTGCTGCATCTTTCCCAGAAGTTTTGTATATTTCATTCTGGCAAGCATATTAAAAAATAAATTCCCCCGATCCTTATGATACTTCATTACTTCCGGGAAATTCACGTCCTCTTTTTCTTCAAACATATACACTTCATCAAAAAGTCCGCATTCCAATGCCCGGCTCCGCAGATTGCCAAAATCATTGGACATGGTGCTGAGTATCAGATCCGCATTTTTCCGTTCCTGCACCGGCAGATTCAGTTCCTTTAAACATGCCACATATACGTGATAATATGTATGGCACACATATATTCTATTCTTCATATTCCATGCAAATCCTCTCCAAAGCCTCTCTTCCTCTTTCCATAGCCTCCTCCGGCGTCCGGCCGACCGTTATAATATGCCCCAGCCTGTCGTTACTGGATCTGGTGCCGTCCGTGATATCCCCTGCTTTTTTATAAAGAACCGCTTCCTCCACTCCATCCATGCGGAAGATTTCCTCTCCTATCTCCAAACGCCTGAGCTTCCCTTTCCCGCTTTGAATAAAATGTATCGCCGCCGCCCGCTGCCATTTCACAGACAGATCCGGCGCCTCCCCGGCCGCCAGCCGTACCGAGGCTCCTACCAAATCCACACCTGTAGACAGTGGCACCAGCCTGGAAGTAATAAAATCCCCTCCCAGCCTTGCCGCGATCTCCACCACTTTCGGCCCTTCTTCTGTTACTTTTATTTCCGTATGTGAAGGGCCGTTCTGCAGCCGAATCGCCTGGATCGCCTGTAGGGCGACTTCCCGTATCCTCTCTTGTATTTCTCCCCCCAGCCGGCTTGGCTCGCTATGGGCGATCTCCACAAAATACGGAGGCGACGTAATATATTTATCGGTAATGGATATAATCTCCGTCTTTCCGTTGACGGTCATCGCCTCCACGCTTACTTCCGCTCCTGACATAAACTCTTCCACCATAACGATGCCGTTTCTGGAATTTCCTTTGCTATAGTCATAAACCCGGCGCAATTCCTCTTCCATTTTTTCTCCGCCTTCCAGAAGAGTCACCCCCCGGCTTCCAGCATTATCCGACGGCTTCACGATACAGCGGCCATCCAGCGCCTTCACCGCCTCCCAAAATCCCGTCCAATTCTCAACCACATAGTAAACCGGCACCGGCACATGGTTTTCCTCCAGCCGTTTCCTCATATGGCTTTTTATCGTGGCACACAGAGAATCTTCATAAGACAAATCCGGTTTCTTTCCCAGCCTTTCGTTGACATAGGCCGCCGTCCTCACCGGCCCGTCGCTGGTGGAAGTGATCACTACGTCGGGCCGGTAAATCAATGCCTGGCGGTATACCTCCTCCTTGTCAAGAGTGCTGACCACCAGCTTTACGTCTGCCAGAGCAAAGCCTATCGCATTTTCATCATAATCTACCAGGATGATCTCATAGCCCAGCTCCTTTGCCGCTTTAATCGCCGGAACCTGGAGCGCGCTTCCCCCCAAAATCATCATCTTTTTCCCCATCTGTCCTTCCTCCCCGCCCGAGCATTCTTTTTTCCGCATTGTGCATTTTATCCCGCTTACCCATTTATAAACTTATAAAATATATTTCCAGTCTAAAGGCGTTCCCTTCGCGATATCCACCCTGGCTTTTTTTCCGATGACTTCATCGTAGTACATTGTATGCATACCAAAGGCAGGACGAATGGAACGAACGTTTTCCTCCGTAAATATTTCCCCTTTTCCGATATCTTTTACCACAAAAAGAGAGCGACCGTCCTCTCTGCTCTTTTTTTGTTTCTCCGTCAATTCATATGTGACCCGGCCCAAAGCCTTTTCCACAATGCGTATCTCTTCCGCCATCTTCCTGAATTCTTCCGGTTCCATGGAAAATGCCGCATCCGGTCCGCCGTCCGAGCGGGATAAGGTGAGATGCTTTTCCACCATTTTCGCCCCCAGGGCTACACTGGCCACCGCCACCGCCGTTCCCATACTATGATCGGACAACCCTGCCAGGCAATCGAAAGTTTCCGCCATATGAGGAATTACTTTCAAATTCATATCTTCGTAAGGAGAAGGATAGGTGGAAGTGCATTTTAATAAAATTACCTGTTCATTCCCCTCCTCCTTGCAGACTGCCAGCGCCCTTTCGATATCTTCCAGATACGCGATCCCCGTAGCAAAAATAATAGGCTTCCCGATCCTTGCAATTCTCCGTATCAAAGGAATATCGTTGATTTCAAAAGAAGCCACCTTATAGGCCGGCATGTCCATCTCCCGCATAAAATCCACCGCGGTAGCATCAAATGGCGAAGAAAAGCATTCCATTCCCAGCCCGTTCGCGAGTTCCATCAGCTTCGGCTGCCATTCCCAGGGAGTATATGCCTCCTCGTATAATTTATGGAGAGTAGTTCCATCCCAGATCGTCCCCTGCGTAATCTGAAAATAATCGTTATCACAGTCAAGAGTAATCGTGTCCGGCGTATATGTCTGTAATTTCACCGCATCCGCTCCGGCCTCCTTCGCCGCCCTTATAATGGCTTCGGCCCGTCCATAATCCTGCAAATGATTCGCAGACACCTCCGCCACGAGAAATGTTCTTTCTCCTTCTCCTACATACCGGTTTCCTATCTTTATCTTTTTCTTCATAACCGTTCCCTCCTCTCCACAAAAACGTCTTCGCCCTTGCCGCCATCCCTATGCCCGTTCCTGCATCATCCTATACTTGATCTCCGCCAATTTCCAATCCGTCATATGATCGATATCCTGCACTTCCGTTTCCGGCACCGGAAACGGGACATAGCCGTCTTCCAGGTCTCCCCGGCAAACGCGGTATTTTTTCACATCATAAAAATAAAACTGTCCGCAATCATGGTACATCGGCTCCAAATCCTGGGAACGCTTCGTCGCATTTTCCGGCTGGCAATATTCCAGTCTTCCGTTTCTCACGGCCATCCCACGCTGGGGCGGAAACGAAAAACGCACCACCGGCATTACCCCGGATGCCTCTTCTTCCACCAACAACCGAAACGCGGCCCGCAGTTTTTCCGCTGTCACAAAAGGCGCGGTCGGATAAATACATGCCATATAGCTGAAATTTTTCCCCCGCTTCTCATATTCTTCCAATACCTCCATCAGAACATCGTCCGTCGTGGCATAATCGTTGGCCGTAGCCTCACTCCTCATGAAAGGAACGCTTGCTCCTGCACTTCTGGCAATCTCCGCGATCTCTTCATCGTCGGTGGACACCATCACTTCTTCAAACAAACCCGAAGCCAGCGCCGCCTCTATGGAATAACAGATGATGGGCTTTCCTAAAAACTCCTTTTTATTTTTCCCAGGTACTCTCTTGCTTCCGCCTCTGGCAGTAATTATCGCAACTGCCCCCGTTCTATTTCCGTCAACATTTCTTCCGCTTCCCACTCTTCCGCTTCCTCCTGTCCTATTTCCCTCCAAACACCGCATAACCTCCGACACTCTTTGCAGCACTACCTGTGATCACTGCCTGTAGACACTAGTTGTGGACACTACCTGTAGACACTACCTGTAGACACTAGTTGTGTCGCGATCCGAGCCGCGCCGCATCCATCCGTTACACGCCCAAGAGCTTCCTTCATTCTGTCTCTCATCGCCCCGTCTTCAAGCAATGTCTTCAAGCCCCGATAAATACGCTCCAGACATTTCTCTCTATCCTTCCTGATATCCCCTGCAAACAGCATCCTTTCTTCCTGCCCGAAAAATTCGCTGTCATACTGCTGATTGTCCGCACTGACAAAAAATATGGTGGGAACCCTCATTGCGCACAATTCAAAGAGCATCGTCCCGGCCGCCGAAACGGCCATATCGCACCTGCCCATTAATTCCGCCATATTATCTACATGATCATGCAATTTTATATTCCCGTTCTTTGCCGCCAGCTCTTCCAACTTTTTCTTATTCGGATGAAAACGTCCCACCACTACGTGAAATACGATTTCCCGTAAAGTCTCTTCTCCCTCCAGTCCCGAGAGAATGCTCCACAACGCATCGCAGACATCTCCGCCGCCGGAACTCAGCAATACCTCGCACCCTTCCTTCCGAAATGCGCATTCCCGTTCCCCGTTCTCCCATTCCGCGGCATTTGCCCCCTGGCATTTCTCCCGGAACTCCTTCTGGAATTCCTCGCGGAGAGGCACATACTCCGTGCCGAGCAAAAGCCTGGCCTTCCCCTTGTAAGCTTCCTCATAGGGAAAACGCACATGGTATGCATTATAGTTGATCACCATATCCACCGGATAAATATCTTCAAAACAATCGTCTATATAAATGATTTTACATATATCCCTTATTTTGTCAAAGTACTTCTTTGTCACATGATAAGAATCCACCAGCAAATTCCCGCAGTCCGCCCGCTCCAGTTCTTCCCGCAGCCTGTCCGTCTCTCCTTCCATGTCTTTCCAGGACGTTTCCAGACACCGGTATTCCATCCCTTCCTGTTCCAGCAAGCCCCGGCCATAATGGTCGGCTGTGAAAAAAATGACTTTCCGGCCAAGCTTTCGAAGTTCTCTGGCAATCGTTATACACCTCATGATATGTCCCATGCCGATCTCTTCGTTAGCATCCGTCCGAATACCCGTCACCTGCTTCCTGCTGCTTTTCCGGCTTTCATATTCTTCCAGAACTATCGCCGCCCGCTCCATCTCTTCCATACCATACCTTTGATCTATAGGCAGAGCCAGCATATGATCATAAATATACCTCTCATCATCTGTCAGGCCGCTTTCGTTTTCTTTACCAACGGGCCACAATACCGGCGCATAAATATCATGGGCTGTCAAAAATCTCTGCAATTCCTCCCGCTCTCTGGCATAGACTGCCAGATACAAAGGTGCAGCTCCTTCCATTTCGGGCAAAATCGGCCAAAACCGGGTTTTTCCATGGATCTTTCCGTATAAATAACGATAATTCCTCTTTCTTTGTTCCTTACATGTCTCCTCATCGATACCGTCCAGCATGTACAAAGCTTCCGGCGACATTTCCCCCGCTCCCTCATGCCGGTCCAGCCATTCTTCCATTTCCCGGTTTTCTTTTAAAAATCTGTTTTTTATGCCCTTCTTTTCTTCCGCACTCCCCTCTCCATACAGATAATTCCATTTCTCCGTCAGAAGTTCTATTCTTTTCTCCGTAAACTCTTTTTCCGAAGTCATCCCTTCCTGAAAAATCGTTTCTTCCGCCGCCACAAAGCCGCCGTCCGGAATGGGATACCATTTCCGCAGACTCCCTACAATATAATCGGCCTCCGCCCCAATATCTTCCAAATAATAGGACTGGGTCACATCCTCCATGATGCAGAGCCCTTCTTTTTTCCACTCTTTCAACAAAGACCGCATCGGCTTCCATGTATCCACACCATAATAAGCGTGAATAAAAAGCAGACCCGGTCTTTCCAGCCCGATCAGGCGGCGCAGTTCTTCTTCCTCCGCCTCCAGATTCTTATTCAAATGATAAAAACAAATCTCCCATCCTTCCCACTGAAAAGGGAAAAAAACGGTATCGCACATATAAGCCGGCAAAAGGCATTTCCTCGTTATCCCCGGCCTGTTCCGTACCAGGCTTTGCAAAGCAAGCGTAATGGCTGACCTGCCCGACATGGTAAACGCGACATTTCTTTTTCCATACTTTTCGATTTCCTTCAAAGAGAAAGGCTTCTCCTGCATTCCTGTCCTGTACAGAACCTTTGCCGGATCTATTTCATAAATACTCCCAATCTCCATATTCAGCTCTTTGCCCCCCGTCCTTTCTTCCATTTCCGATACGCCCACAGCAGCTTATAATACAACATAAAAAAGAGCGTAGACCTTTGCTGCATCCGAATCAATTTCTTTTCCTCCGCATGGGTTCTCTCCCGATAATAAGGATTGTTCTGAAAATCAGGAAAAGTCCGCTTTATCTCCTTTCCCATCTCCTTGACAAACCTATATCTGGTCTTATCCACTCCCGCCATATAAGTAAACAATGTATTGACGTAAAACAGCAGCGTAAAGCTATATTCCAGTTCCTTTTCAAATTCCCCGTAATAGCCATGACGCTTCGCCTCTTCCAGCATCAGCCGACCCGCTTCCATACGATCTTCACATCTTTTGGGCGAAATCGTATGCACCGTAGAGGTGTCATGCTGGTAATAGTAATACATCGGTTCCTCTATATATTCAAAATGCTTGGCCAGTACAAGATAAGAATTGCCCAGGGCGTTGTCCTCATAAAAAATATCCTCGGGAAACCAGAGACCGTTCTCTATGATCATGGAACGGCGGAAGATTTTTACAGCCAGGCTTCCTCCGTCCAAAATCAAGCTGGCACGTTTCTCCCTGTCCAGAATCCCGCTCTGGCTTTTTTTATTATTCGGAACCACCTGGCCTATCTCCATGGAATGCCGATCTGTCAGGCAATAATCACAACCCGCCAAATCCGCGCCAACACTTTCCGCCTTTTCGATCAGACGTTCATACATATCGTTAGTGATCCAGTCATCGCTGTCGATAAATCCGATCCAATCGCCTTTCGCCATTCGGAGTCCGATGTTTTTCGCCCCTCCCTGATGTTTATTCACCTTCGAATGGACGGCATGGAACTTTTCCGGGAAACGCGCTTCATAACGTTTCAATATCTCAAAGGAATGATCGGTAGAACAATCGTCTACCGCGATGATCTCATAATCCTCCACCGTCTGGCCGATAAGGGAATCCAGGCAATATTCCAATTTTCCGTCCGACGCCATATTATAAACAGGCACAATAATACTAAGCTTCATAACCTTATCCTATTCCCGGCCATAATATCCCGCAATCTTTCTTACCGCGCTGATCACATCTTCCACATCCCGATCCGTCATGGCATAGTAAAGAGGAAGGCTGATCATTTCTTCATATAGTTTTTCCGCCTTAGGGCAGATGCCCTTCCGATAACCCATTTTCTGATAATAAGGAAAATAATAGGTCGGAATATAATGCACGTTACAACATATATTTTCCGCTGCCAATGCATCAAAAAATTCTTTTCTCCCTATCCGCAGCTTTTCCGGCACAAGACGCAGGATATATAAATGCCTTGTAGTATCCGATTCCGGTATTTCCTTCTGCACTACGATCTGTGGCAATGCGGAAAAAGCCTCATTATATTTCTCCACGATTTCTTTCCGGCGTTTGGAAAAAAGAGACAGCTTATCGAGCTGACTGATGACCAGCGCCGCCTGCATATCCGTCATCCGGTAATTATATCCAAGGTCGATCTGCTCATAATACCAGCCGCCTTCCGGTCTGCCTTCCATCAAATCCGTATCCCGCGTAATGCCGTGGGTTCTGTATAACAACAATTTTTGATAATAGGCTTCGCTATTGGTCAACACGGCCCCCCCTTCGCCGCCGGTCACGGTTTTTACCGGGTGAAAACTGAAGGTTGTCATATCCGCAATCGACCCGTTTGGCCTTCCCTTGTACTTTGTCCCGATCACATGGGCCCCGTCCTCGATCAGCACCAATCCTTTTTCCCGGCAGACCTCCAGCAACTCGTCCAGCTGCACCGACTGGCCGGTAAAATCCACCGCCACTACGGCCTTTGTTTTTTCGCCGGTTCTTTCCGCCACCGACTCAGGATCGATATTATAAGTATCTTCGCGGATATCGGCAAATACCGGCCTGGCACCGCAATACAGGGCGCAGTTCGCCGATGCCGCAAATGTAACCGGCGTAGTAATCACTTCATCCCCCGGCCCTACTCCGGCCGCCATACAGGCCATGTGTAGGGCCGCCGTTCCGTTACTGCATACCACCGCATATTTAGCGCCCGTAATCTGGCATAATTTCTTTTCCAATTCCCCAATCTTAGGCCCGCAAGTCAGATAATCGCTTTTCAGCACATCCACAACAGCCTGAATATCCGCCTCATCAATATATTGATGCCCGTAAAATAATTTCGTATCTCTTACCGGTATTCCTCCGCAGACCGCCGGTTTTTCCATTCCCATCGTTCTATGCCTTCTTCCTGTCCCATGCCTGTCCGCCCTCTTATGCGGGCAGGATGCTTTTTCTATTTTTCCAGATCCACTGTTTTCAGCAATTCCCTGATTTCCTCCACCGAAAGCCATTGTGCGTTATTATCCGAACTGTAGGAAAAACCTTCCTTAACTTTTTTTCCGCTCAGATCCGGCTGCTGTTTGTTATTCCACACCATCTGTGGATAAACGATAAAATGTTTGTCATATTCATAAGTCGTCAACGAGTCTTCCGTCGTGATCATAATCTCATGAAGCTTCTCTCCGGGACGGATGCCTACCTCCGGCATTGTGCAGTCCGGCAGCATCGCTTTCGCCAGATCGGTGATCTTAAAAGAAGGAATCTTGCTGATGAAAGTTTCCCCTCCGGTGGCCTCTTCCAACGCTTTGATCACCAGCTCCACTCCCTGGGTCAAACTGATCCAGAATCTGGTCATCCGATAATCCGTGATCGGCAACTCGGTTCCGCCATTTTTCAGTATATTATGGAAAAACGGAATGACCGACCCCCGGCTCCCCGCCACATTTCCATATCTTACAATGGAAAAGTTAATATCCTTCGTGCCTGTATAAGCATTCGCCGCCACAAACAGCTTGTCCGAAACCAGTTTTGTTCCCCCGTAAAGATTTACCGGATTTACCGCTTTATCCGTGGAAAGCGCCACCACTTTTTTCACGTTGGAATCCAACGCGGCATCGATCACATTCTGCGCGCCATGAATATTGGTTTTGATCGCTTCGTTCGGATTATACTCACAGGCAGGAACTTGCTTTAATGCCGCCGCATGCACCACATAATCCACGCCTTCCAGCGCTCTCTTCATTCTTTCCTTATCCCGCACGTCGCCGATAAAAAAACGCAGCCTACTCTCATATTCCTTAAACTCATTGGCCATAATAAACTGTTTGAATTCATCCCTGGAATAAATAATAATCTTTTTCGGCTCATAATGTTTCAGCACATATTTTGTAAAGCATTTTCCGAAAGAACCCGTTCCTCCGGTAATCAGAATCGTTTTATTATTTAACATTAATTTTCCTCCAATATTACTTTTGCCCTTGCGTCTTCCACTTCCTGCCATTTCTGCATCTTCATCGCACAGTATAACACAAGCTTGCGTAAAAAACCATATTTTATTCTATTGTTTCATGGAAATCAATATCCCCCATTCTCCAGTTCCATTGCAACCCAAATCCGAATAAAAATCACTCCAGCTCATAAATGCTCCACAACCCCTTTTTCGCAATCAGCTTCCTGCTTTCCAGCTTGGGATTGGCTTCCTGAATCATGTTTAAGCTCTCCTCCTGCGTTTCATAATCCGCAGCATAGACGATCACTTTATCGCTGCTGCAGATCGTTTCATCCTCGATTTTTTCCTGATTCCCCTGACTGGCAAAATATACCTTGTCATATTGCATCAGTTCCCAGGATCGCCACCAGACGTGGTACGGCGTTGCATCGTTATAAAAAATGACCACCGGCGTATGCTCATTTGCTTCGACATACTCCATAACCGCCCTGTCCTCTTCATAGAGAAAAATCACCTTTCCCGACGCCAGCCCATAAATATTTCCAGCTAAAAATAATACGAAGCAAAGAATTGCAGCCATTTTTCCGATCCCAGAGAAGCCTCTTCCTGCTTTGCCGTAAAATGAAAATGCCGCTCCCTGGTTCCACAGTCCATATACCGCCGCCATCACCAAAAGCAGAAAAATGCCATAGACTGGAAGTTGATACCGGTTGGAAGTTTCATATAACAAGAGCGCCGTTTTTGACACCGTAAAAAAATAACCGGCTGCCGCAAACAACAGCATAAAATAAGGAACCGCCTCTATATGGACTTGCCCGGCATCCTCCGATATCCTGTCTTCTTTTCCCGTTTTTTTCCATCTTATAACCGCCGCGCATCCCAAAACAGCAATAAGAAGCAGCCAAAACCATAAATATCCATTAAACAGATATTCATTCACCAGGCCGGCAAAAAATCCTAACCGATCCCAGGTATTGCCGGTATCCAGAAATTCCGAAACCGCCCCCGTCCCCCGGTATCCTCTGAAAATATGGGAAAGACAAGAGGGGTAGCTGACCACAGCGAGCAACAAGGAAATTCCACAGGCCGCTCCGTAAAAAATACAATCCTTCCACCGCCTGTTTTTCCACAAACTCCACAGGCAGAACCCTCCCCCTATAAAAGCCAGAAATATAATATAATAATACTGGGTCAAAAACCCGAGATAATTCACCGCCATCAGCGGGAGCAAAAACGACTTTTTATTTCCGCCGTTTTCCAACACCGCCCTCACATGAAGGCAGGCGCACAGCAATACAAATACTGACAGCCATTCGTACATTCTGATAAACATCACGCCGGAAACCGCGGCCGCGTTACATCCATATACCGCCGTAACGGCAAAAGCCAGCTTTTTATCCTTTCCGCCCACCATATAAGCCAGCCAGGAGAGCAATGCAAAATGAATGGCAAATGCGGCAATATTCACGCCAATGCCCAGCCATTTACTGAACACCCCCGGAAAAACAGAGCAGACCGTATGCAGCAGAAAATAGAAAAAAGGCGGATGCACGTCCCAGGACTGTACGGTTGCCACCAGGCCGTAACGGAAGCCTTCGCCCTCCAACACGACGAATTCATTCCTGAAAGAATCTCTCTCCACCCATTCCCTGTCCGGTTCAAATAGCCCGGCGGTACGGTTGGTGGAATAATAGGAATAATATTCATCCTCATGAAACCCGGCCTTCCGGTTTCCAAAATAAACCAGCAGCAATATTTGCAAACACAATAAGGCAAGAAAGGCAGCCACCCAAAGCCGCCCTTTCTGAAACCTATTGCTTTTCATCGTCATTTTTTCCGTCATTTGTCATTGATCCCTCATTTTTCAATGGCTTTCGCCTGATTACCCGGTTTTTTCCTCTGATCCGCCAAATAACCTCATTTTCCACCCATGTATCCGGCGCACCGTCTTCGGTGCTGCCGTCAGCAATAATAAATATCCTTTATTTTTAAGGCTCAAAAACGGATTCCGTATGGTATCCCCTATATGCCTTCTTAAATATTTTTTCACCGATCGGTAAAAATCATCCTCTTTTTTCATTTTTTCCACCGGAATATGGAGCATGTAATCCAGCCTTTGGTAGAGCCCGAAGCGAACTGCCTCTTCCCGCAGCGCCGGATATCTTTTTTCCACGATTCTCTCCACCATATCCGCATTGTCCACGATATCCATAAAAACGCGGGAAAATTCCTTTTTCGATTTCTTTCTCGTGTTGCTCCCCGTCCGGTAAAACACATGATAATCCTGCTCCGGCAAAATCGCGATCCTGTCGGTTTCCCCAAGCATTTCCACCAAAAGATGGAAGTCCTCGTTCAGCGCTCCTTCCGGGAACCGGTTCTTTTCGAACAATCTCCTGTCCGTCAGTTTCGTGCAATAGGAACAATCCCCTCTGTGAAGCAGCAATTCCCGCATAAAATTTTCCCCGCTGCATAAATATGCCTCCTTCGGCGGTTCGCAGACATTGGGAAGGCGGTTCCCTGACTCGTCGATCTCGTCCCTGGATACCTGGGCAATGGAAACCCCTGTCTCCCCGATGCATGCCATTAACCGTTCATACATCTCCGGCTCAATATAATCATCGCTGTCCACAAAACCCAAATACTTCCCGGCAGCCTGGCAGATCCCCATATTCCTTGCGGAAGAAGATCCTCCGTTTGGTTTATGGAATGCCCGTATCCTCCGGTCTTCCCGTGCCAGTTCGTCCACCAGCTTTTCCGTTCCGTCGTCAGAACCGTCGTCCACCAGCAGAATTTCCAGATTGGAATACGTCTGTTTACAAATGGACTCCACGCATCTTCTGAGGCAATCCTTAATATTATAAACCGGCACGATTACACTGATTAAGTCCTGCATGCTTCCACCCTTCACCTGCCTTCCATTTATACATGGAAGAACTCTATCATCTCATTCAGCGTAGCCGCCTGTGCAGAAAGCTCCTCACTGGAAGCCGCGCTCTCTTCCGACATCGCCGAATTGTCATTTACTACATTGGATATCTGATCCAATCCTTTTTCCACTTCTACCAGACTGTCCTTCTGGCGATCCGCAATGGATGACAGTTCATTGATAGAATTCGTCAGATGCACCACTCCTTCCACCGATTCCGAAAGCCGGTCTGCCGCACTGCCGACCAAATCCATCCCCCGTTTCACGGCGTTCATGGAGTTCTGTATCAATGCTGTGGATTTTTGTACCGCCAAAACACTTTCCCTGGAAAGATTTCCGACCTCATTGGCAACCACGGAAAAGCCTTTTCCCATTTCCCCGGCTCTCGCCGCCTCGATCGATGCATTCAGAGAAAGAAGATTCGTCTGGTCTGCAATTTCCTCTATATTAGAAATAATCGCACTGATTGCGTTAGAACATTCATTAATTTCCTCCATAGCATTTACCAACTGCTTCATTTCCTGGTTGCTATATTCGATATTGTTTTTAACGCCATCCGCATCCACCGCAGCATTTCGTGCATATTCCGCATTTTCGCGAACCTGCCCGGATATATCCGTAACGGTAGCCAGCAGTTCCTCCACAGCCGCCGCCTGGTTCACTGCACCTTCTGCAAGAGCCTGGGCCGCCTGGGCAATCTGCCCGGCGCCTCCTGTCACCTGGGTCGCTGTGGCGTCAATTCCCTCTATCGTTTCAGCCAGCTTGCCCGACAGGCTTTCCAGCCCTTCTTTTATCTTTCCGAATTCTCCCGCATAATCCTGTTTTAAAACATAATGAAGATTCCCGTTTCCTATTTCACCCAATATTTCAGCAATCTCATCAATATATTTTATGTAATTCTTTAAACGCAATACGGTCTTATCGATCGCTGCCGCCACTTCGCCGATCTCGTCATTGGAAGAAACCTTCACTTCCACATCCAATTCCCCTCTGGCAATCTTGTCCGCTACGCCGTGCAGTTCTTGTATGGGCCGCACGATTCCCGTCGCGATCTGCATAATCAATACACACAACACGGCAATGATAATGGCAAACAGCAAAACGCTGCTCCCCGCCAGTTTATAAAAAGGCAGATTATATTCCAGGCTCGGCATGCCGCTCAAAACTACCCATCGGCTCTCCCCCGCCTGTGTCATATATCCGTAATTCTTCGTCCCCTTATACCGGTATTGGTAAGCCCCGTACTGGTCGTCCGCAAAGCCTTTCTTTACTTCTTCCCCGATTTCAAGATCCTGGAAAGGCGTATGCAGCACCGCCTGGTCATCCGCATACATAATCGTGCCATCCTCCGTCAGCAGCAGCAGAAAACCGGTATTTCCCAGTTTCTGTTCCTCCATCATATCCGTCACTGCGCTCAGAGAAAGATCCAGAGCCGCAACACCCGTCATTTCCCCCGATGCATTAAATACCGGAGAAACGATACTTGACACCATCTCGCCGGTAGAACTGTTCTGATAAGGTTCTGTCACAATCGTCGTTTTCGCCTCCAGCACCTGGTCATACCAACTCCTGGATGTAATATCCCACTCGCCGATCTCGCTGATATATCCGCTGTCCTCGATACACTGGCTGGAATCCACATCTGCCGCCCACATGACCAAGATATTCTTTGGATCCGTTTCGTGCATATTTGCCATAGTCGCAATCACCGAATCATATTGGGGCGCTTCTCCGATCTTCTCCCCCGGTTCCAACCCGTCAAACAGCTCTATCAACTCCTGATTCGCCCCAAACTGTCTGCCCACTTCCATATATTTTGTGAAATACTCGCTGATCTGGCAAGAAGCATTCAGAGAGCTGTCCTTAATATTCTGATTGTTCAAATGCTGGATCTGGCTGCCGGCCATAAGAGAAATCAAAATGCCTGCGATAACAAGCCCTGCCACGGTCGGGGTAATCGTCCTCGTCAACATTTTCTTTTTGATCGATTCCCTGTTTCCGGCCTTTTCTTTTTTTATCCCTTTCCCCATACTTTTCTCCTTCCTCTCCCCGCCTCATTTCACTATTCCGCAGTCCTTCCTGCACCTTTCCATATAGTATAGCCTATCCCCAGCCCGGAGTCAAACGCCTTGCCGCGGCAAAAAGCACACCGCCGCTCTTTTAGGAGACAGAATAACGGCTTCGCTCAAAGGCCCCTCTGCCGCAGGGACAATTTGCCCGCTTTCCAGCCATTCGCCGCAAAACCGGAGCATTTCCTCCGCCGCATGCTCCGCGTTCCACATTCCTGTAATGGTATCATAAGCAGCCTTGCCCAAGGCTTCCATCCGCTTCCTGTCGGATACAAGCCCTTTCACCAACCCGGCAAACTCCTCATAAGAACCCTTATGATATATGAGTCCATTCTTCCCGTTTTCGATCAAAAAAGGAACTGCCCCGGCCTCGCCGCTGGCAACTACGGCGCACCCGCTGTTCATGGCCTCGTTCACGACAGCCCCCCATCCTTCCAGATAATTGCTGGTGAACAGATGGATCTGGCACTTCTCCATGATCCGCCGCACCTTCCCCGGTTCCGTATATCCATAAAAGGTAAAATGGTCCTCCAACCCCTTTTCCCTAACCTGCCTCTTGATCTCCTGCTCCAGCTCTCCACTGCCCGCCATATGAATATGAAAAGATTCCCCCGCCTTTTCCAATTCTTCCCCTATCCTGACCGCAAACTCCGGGTGCTTCAATGGCATAAACCGTCCCGCCCAGACGATATGCACCTTTCCGTCCCTTTCCTTTAATGACCGGAATTCCTCTTCCGTATAATGTATCGTCTCCGGGAAATAACCGAATTTTAGCATTTTTCCCGGATATGCTTTTACAATATGAAAGTCCGATGCCACATAAGCCCCGGCGCATAGAAGGCAAACCTGTTTGTTGCGAAACCGCGTATGGTCTTTATACTTTTTCAAAAGCCCTCTTGGCGAAACTGCCTTCCACTGCCCCTCCCGATACAACCTCTCGCTCAGGCGCAAAGACAATTTCCCGCTTTTTTCCCTTTTTTCTATCATATCCGTCACATCCAGCAAATCCTCCCTGCTGATCCATCCGAATATTGTAATATCGCTTTCCAGCATCCGCTTCCTGCAGACCTCTTCTTCCTCATAAAGACAACGGACATAAGAAGGCCGCCCGTTTCTCCCCCATCCCATAGCCAGCCGTTCTTCTTCCATCGGCTCCGTCTGGACAAAACAATATCCTTCCCCGAGCTTCCGGTAACAGGCATCTGAAAAGGGAATCTGATGATGGTTGATATAATTGGATACAAAAGTAATCGTCATTGCACAATCTCCTCATAGATCGCCAGCAGCCTTTTAAAATTCCGTTCCCCGTCATGGGACGCAAGCGCCCTTGTTCTCGCCGCCGCTGCCCTTTGGGCCGTTTCTTCTTTTTCCTCCCATGTGCGAAGCACGCAGTCCGCCAGCATTTTCACATTTCCAGGCTCATACAGCAGACCTTCCTTTCCGTTTTCCATCATGCTCGGAATCCCTCCCGTATCCGCCGCCACCGCCGGCACTCCCAACAGCATCGCTTCTCCAAGGGAATTGGGGGAGTTTTCCAGGGAAGAAGGGCAAATGAACACGCTGCTTTTTAAAAGCCTCTCCTTCATCTCATCGGCCGAAAGCTTTCCCAGCGCCTTTACATGTCCCTCCAACCCCAGCGTTCCGATCAGTTCCAAAAGATATTTCCCATAAGAAGAAATCTTTATCTTATCCATAACGGATTCGTTCCTCATCACATCGGCTCCCGCTACATATACGCATACCTGGGGATAACTGCGCAATATTTCCGGCAGGGCCTGCAGCACATAGTGAAAACCTTTCAGCGGATAATCTCCCTGGCTTAAAAAAATGCTGTAAGGCACACACTCTTCCGCCTTCCATCTTCCACTGTAAAACGCGGGCCGCATCGTTTCGTTCATAAAATGATACTTCGCTTGTCCGTTTATCTTTTCCGTCTCCCTGCGGTCAAATTCCGTCCGGCCTGTAATATGCGACGTTTTTCCCAACGCTTCTTTTTCCCGTTCCCCCCGTATGCGGAACTTTTCCTGTTGCTGGAGAATGCCGTCTTTCCTCAGCCAGTCACGGAATGTCTTTCTGCGAATAACCCGCTCCGGCAAATCCGCCATATAAGCGTCTGCACAGGCAGAACAAAGCCCCTGTATCCCGACCAGCGTCCGTTCCGGCCTTCCAAACGCCCGAACCATAGCCAGTGTATGGGGGAATTCCGTTCCAAAGATATGCACCATATCCGGCTTGAAATCTTCCAGAATTTCCTTCAAACGCTCTTCCAGTCCCGCATCATACCTTTCCGGCATCGCCAGGTTTTCTCTGAATCCATAGCAAAAAACCCCGCTTTCTCCCAACCGGAATTCTCTCTGTTTTTCCTGCCGCCCCATGGCTTCTTCCGTCCCTTCATCCATAGGAAAACAGATCCCCAACTCTATCCCCATGCCGTTCCCGTTCCGTTTCTTTTCCCGGCAAATCCTTTCATAGATTCCCGTCAGCCACCCTTCCCGGTTGCTGTAAGGCAGTTCCAGTTCCCGGGCAATCGCCGGAAGCATAATATTGCATAACCATAATACTTTCATTCCTCTGTCCAGTCCTTCCCGTTAGCCTGTGCATAGGCGATCACAAAGGGATTGTGGAATTTCTTATAATCCCAGATCTCCATCCCCTTATAGTTCCCTTCCCCTTCATATTCCAGATATCTGTCTCCACCGTATTCCTCGTAGGTAGCCGCCGTGTACAATGCCAGATTTTCCATATTGGCATCGCCTTCCCCTTTTTTTATCCCGATAAACTCCAGCATATACCTTTCTCCGAAGCGGTAGGCCGCGCTCACCACCCACAAATAACCTCTTTCGTCATGAAAAGCACATCTGAAATGGTAGATGCCCCCTCCGTCTTCCAGAAAATACTGATCTGCCGTAAACTCCGCCAAATTTTCCCCAAAAACAGTTTCCGCCGTATTCTCCACGGAAGCGCATACGCCTTCCCAATCTTCGGAAAAAGCGTTCTCTCCCATATCGTTGTCCTCAATCGCCCAAATCAGGCAGGGAATGTCTTCCTCCTCCCAAAAGCTGTCCAACCTCTCATCCAGCTCGCAATAGCCCCATATCCAGCCAACCGGAATCTCAAAGCGGAACGCGCCTTCGCTTTCCAGGTAACTTGTATCTGTACGGTTTTCCGGCCTCCGCATATAACGGGTTCCATCCTCCGATGAAAGGGCAATATATTCCCCCTCCCCCGGCTCATCAAAAAACCGATAGGCATCTTCTCCCCTGTCGGGAATCTCTTCCTGCCCCATATCCGTAAATTCCTCCGTCAGCCAGCTTTCCAGCGCCTCCACATACCAGTCAGCCTCCGCCAGCGCTTCCTCTTCCTTCTCTTCCAGCATTTCCGCCATTTCCTCCATCGCGGCTTCCACCGGGATTTCCCTGTTGCTTTCATTTACAACCATCCGCATACTGGAACATGCGCAAAGAAGCAGGGATAAGGCAAGCAGATTTGCAATCATCGCCGTCCTTTTTTTCTTCATCCTCTCTCCCTCCCGTCCCAAACCTACGAAACCGCCGTTTGTCTACCGCCCGTACAATCTCCTCTTCAACTTTTGGTAAAGATGGGCCGTCGTTTTATTTTCCGCCAGCCAGGTACGAAACCGCGATAAGGTCAGCAGCATCACCGCCCTGTATTTGAAAATCTGTCCCGCAGACATATATTTTCCCGTAATTTCTCTGTGTTCTGCCGCCGATATCCTGCGGTTCTCCCTTGTTTCCGAAAAACCGCCCCCTTCATAATCCGCGATCAGGAAAGGCATATAAACCGTCCGGGCCTCTCCGCGGAAAAAACACCAAAGAAAATGTTCATAATCCGCCCGCACCTTATAGCCCGTATCAAATCTCTTTTTCTCCATAAGAAACTTTCCATAAAAACAAGCCTGATGGCATGGTACGTTCCGGTAACAGCCGAATGCATCCATGGACGGATTCGACGCCACCCGTTCTCCGGTCAGGCGTTCATAAATATCCCCATAAAAAATATACCGCCCGGCTTTGCCTTCCGCCCCATTTTGATCCTGGGAAATCTTCCTCATCTCCGCTTCCACCCGCCGCAGCACATCCTTGTCATAAAAAAAGTCTCCGCAGTTCAGGAAATAAATGTATTCCCCTCCGGCCCGCTCCACCGCCTGATTCATCCCATCATAAATGCCTCTGTCTTTTTCCTGAAAAACCCGTATCCGTTTATCTTCCGGCAGACCGTCCAGGCAGCCATCGGAAGACATCCCGTCTTTTACGATAATTTCATAGTCTCCATAAGTCTGAGCCAGGATGCTTTCCACCGTCATTTTTAATTTGTTCCCCGCATTCAGGCAGACTACCACGATACTGAATTTTGCCATGCCCGCACCTCCTAATTCACATCCGACAAGATCGGTACCATATCATGAAACATAAATGTCTGATACGGCAGCACCCGGATTCCGTCGTTCCCGGCCCGCAAAAGATAAAGGACAAAATATCCGGCAGCCGCCAGCCCGACCGCAATACTCCAGAACCTTCTCTGCCTCTTGTCTTCGATTTTTACCAGCACCGCCGGAATAAACAGAATCTGCGTCACATTCAAATAATAACCGATCCGTGTAATAATCGGCAGAAATGAGCAGCATGTATACAGAACAAGTGCCCCCAGATTGCAGAAAAAATAAAACCGGTTCCTTCTGCTCCCTTCCACCGCCCGCTTATAATAAATAAGGGAAAACACGAGTACTCCCAGACACCGGAGGATATTAAACCAGCTGATCCCGCCCTCCAGATATTCCGTATCTTCATAAGAAGGATATAAAAATACGACCACTTTCAAATAAAAATCCTGCAAAAAGAAAAACGTGGTGCAAAATAAAGCCATCAGCCCAAGCTGCCATTTTTTCCATGCCAGCGAAGCGAGAAAATAAAGAGGAATCACCACCAGCATCGACTTGTGAAATAAAGAACCAAGCAGGACAAGCAGGATAAACTTTCCCCATTCCCCCTTCAACACATATTTTATCGAATACAATGCCAGCGCCAGCACCAAGTAATACCTCACCGTATTAAACGTGGAAAAATAAAACCCAAATGCCATGAACAAAAAAAAGCTCCATCCGAAGCTGTCGCTCTGTTCATACATTGCCTTCAAAAACAACCATAGAGTGAAAAAGGCAAATACCGCAAAAACAAGCAGAAAGTTCTCTCCCCCCGCCAGCCGGTACAGCACTGCCACCAGCAAGTTAAACCCTGTTTCGGTGGGGACATACTCATACGCTCCACAAGCGATCAAATGCATAAACTCCACATATTTTGCATAATCGTTTCCCACATTCATGCGGCATGCGGACAAAGCGAACAAGACTATAAAAATCGTAAACAGGCACAGCCCATTAAAAATCTGCTGCCGGCTCACCCCGGTTTCCCGATATCCTCTTCTTCCCGCCGGCGCCGCTTCCACCAATGCCGCCAGCGCCACCGTTCCCGCCGCTATTATTACATATAAAGCCATACATTTCCTTCCTGCCGCGCCCTCACCGCGCCTTTCCCGCCGCTTCCCTGATCCCTTCCATCATAAGGGCATACGCCTTCTTCCATCCGATCTCCCCGCACATTTCTTCCTTATGCGCCCACAAAAACCGGAGAGAAAAAGGAATTGCCATCCGCCCATACAAAAAGTGGTACAGCACGCCCCTGTCTTTGAAAAATTTATCGTTATATCCATGGAACCATGTGGATTCCCGTTCTTTCTCTTCCCCGATCACCTCCGGCGAGGCCATAATCTTAAGCCCCTGCCGCAGACAATCCCTTAAAAAAAGGCTGTCCTCTCCATTACTGTATCTGGCTCCTCCGCCGAACAGCAAGGAGAAACCCACATTCGCCCGGTGCAGGGATTCCGTTCTTGCCGCAATACTGTATGCCGGATATCTGCCATAATTGTACCAGCGGACACGCTTCTCTTTTTCATTCCAATAAGTCCTTCTGGAAGGAGCTACTTTTACGTTAAAAAGGATCATATCCATTTCCCTGTTTTTGGCAAAAGTTTCCTCTATCTTCTTTTCATATCCCTCGTCATATACGATATCCTCGTCCGCAAAAACGGATATCTCCGCATCGGCCCGCATCAATGCGTTGTTACGTGAAAGGCCGACTCCCCGTTCCCGGAAACTGTAACACCGAATCGTATGATTCCCGCGCTCATACTCCTCATAGTCGAACGCACCGCATTGGTTAATAATAACCGCATCTGTCCTTATATTCATTCGTTCCGCCAACGTCCGCACATCCTGGTTCACGGCAGACACCAACATCTGTATCTTCATTCCGGCTTCCCTCCACGCGACATTTTCAGCGTTTATAATACATCCGCAAAAAATCCGCTTTCGCATCCACAATCACCGCGCCAAGGATCTTACAATCCTGTTTCCGCAAATTTCCCAGCAGCCGTTCCATAGCCTTGCCGTTTTTCCCTCCAAAGCGTACCGCCACCAATACGCCGTCCGCTTCGCGAAGTCTGGCATAGGCTCCCGTATCTTCCACAGGCATCCCCTCATTCCGAATCTCCATCTTTTCCGGGCGCCCGTTTTCCGTCTCTTCGCTTCGCTCCAGCAACAGGCTCATTCTCTCTCCGGCCTTTTCCACATCCGCTTTCGCATCCACGCCCACAAGAGCTAATTTTTCCATATTTCTGCCGAGATAACGGCAATTCACCACAAACTCCGCATCAAATCTTTCCGTCCATTTCCCGCTTCCCTCCGTCAGAATCCCTATCGCCGGTATTCCATAGCGCCTTTCCACATCCGCCGCCACATATACGGAGTCATCCATCACATAATAAAAAGCGGCCGCAATCAGCGCGGCAGACAAAGCGATAACGGCTCCCACGACCCCAGCCCGCAATGTGCGGTTATCCCACAGGATCTGCTTTGGTTCCGTTGTACTATAAACTTCTATGCTTTCAAACAGCGGATCCATTTCTCCCAGACGGACGAGGGCCGCCTGAGTTGCTTCCATAATCTGCCCCGCCAATTCCGGTCTGTCCGCCGTAATCGTTATTGTAAGAAGACGGATATCGGATAATATTTCCGCCTTCGTCGCTTTGATTACCATCTCCCGATCCACCTCCGGCGGAAGCTTCTCCATCGTATAGTCTAAAATCGGATCCGTCGCCATCAAGTCGTTCCATGTATATCCATTATAGGCAAGCTCATTAAAATCTTCGGGATCGCAGTTAAAATGTAAGTATATTTTAGATATTGCCTCGTACTCTCTCTGGGAAGCCAATACCAGATGAACCAGCAGGTAAATGCCGCCTCCCAGTACCGCTCCGGCGAAAACGGCTCCGATAAAAAACCATATCTTTTTCCCGATCAGCCAGAGAACCCTTTTCCCGTCAATCCCCTCCTGCATAAATCTTTCATTTTCCATTCCTTATTTATCCTCTTCCCGCCTCATTGCCGTTATCTGACTGCCCTCTATTCCTTCCGTACTCTCGGGCTTAAATAAAATTTTCAGCGTCAGCAACATCAGCTTAATATCCAGCCACACCGTATAATTTTCTATATATGCCAAATCCAGCTTCAGCTTATCATACGGCGTTGTATTATACTTCCCATATACTTGTGCATAACCGGCCAGCCCTGCTTTTACCTTCATCCGAAATACGAACTCCGGCATGTCCTCTACATATTGGGCGATGATTTCTGGCCGCTCTGGCCGCGGCCCGATAAAGGACATCTCTCCTTTTAAAATATTAAAAAGCTGGGGCAGCTCGTCAATCCTCACCGCTCTTATGAACTTGCCCACAGGCGTTATCCTGGAATCGTTCTTCGACGCCAGCCGGGCCACTCCGTCTTTTTCCGCATCCACCCGCATACTGCGGAATTTCATAATGGAAAATTCTTTCTGATCTTTGGTACAGCGTATCTGTTTATATAACACCGGCCCTCCGTCATACAGCTTAATGACCGCCGCCGTTACCAACATGACCGGAGACGCTATGATAGTAAGCAAAAGCGCACATACGATATCGATCAGACGTTTTACCGCCCTCTGCTCCACCCTGAGGGAATATTCCCTTGTCAGAAAGATCGGAGTATCGAACAAATGCATCTTTTCCGAACCTTGCACAAGCACATCTGGAATCTTCGGCATCATATATACGCGAATCGATTTCCCATAACAGAATTTCAGCAACTTGTTCCTGTCCAAAGTAGGGATATCCCATAGCACGATCGCATCGTACTCCCCCTGCACCTCTTCTTCGATGGCAGCCACCCCTTCTTTGATGTTCATGCACCTTGTTACTTTATATTTATCCTTCCTCGTAGCGAATTTGCCCAAAATATCGTCGATAGAACGCTCTCCGTAAATAAGAAGCATCTTTCTGGGCGGAAAAAACTTCCGATAAAACATATCGCACATATAAGTCCAAATGCCGGAAAGCACAAGCTGAACCGCCAGCACCCCAAGAATCGGGCCCACCGGCGCGATCCAGTTCCTAAGCAGCGATATCTGTATATAGGAGATCACATTCACCGCCAATAAAGAAAAGATCTGGGAAAAATAAACCTCAAACGGTTTTAAATATCCTATTTTCAATCCCCCGTAAGTATTTTCAAAAAAGAAAAGAAGTACGAAATAAATGCCGAGCGTAAGGCGGTGCCCCCACGAATAAAAATTCACCTTTCCAAATTGCGCCAGATAAGGATAATAAATTTCCATCCAGGCATATACATATACCGCCATCTGCATACAAAGCCCCAGCAGGGACAGCAGCAGCACGATCGCTCTTTTCTTTGATTCCATCTGTTTCACTTTTGCTCCTCTTTCTTATATCCGCCGTAATACCGCCCGTATTGCCCACCATATAAAATTCCATATACTGGTATGCAACGGCAGTTTTTCAACATTTCTGTATAAATTCCATATCCGTTTGATCGCCTTCAGCTTGTTGGAGGACAGCGACCTCTCCGGTCTGCGGTATACCACATATTCCTTGTCCAGCCCGTACGCCGTATACCCGCTGCGCAATATCTTCCACCAAGTGGCCGTATCTTCGCTCGGCACTTCGGGCATCCTAATCATTTCCTTGCTAATCTTCGTCATATCGAACATAACTGTACTTGTAAAAATAATAGTTCTCGACAACGCTTCCTTGTAGGTGAGGGTTTCCGGCACCGCAACCCACTGATTCGTTTCATAGCCCTCCTCATCTGCAAATTCATAGGCCGTAAAAACGAAAGCCGCCCCCTTTTCCTCCATAAACTCCAATTCCTTTTCCAGCTTATCAGGTCTCCATATATCATCCGCATCGAGAAACGCAATATACCTTCCCTTCGCATGGTCAACGCCGGTATTTCTCGCCCGGGCCACGCCTTCGTTTTTTTCTTTTACGATCAGGCGAATTCTCTCATCCTCCCTGCACCACTTTTCGATCTTCTCTATTCCGTCATCTGAAGATCCGTCGTCCACGAGAATAAGTTCCCAGCAATCGTAAGTCTGGCTCCGCACCGTCCCTATCGTTTCATCGATAAACTTTCCCGCGTTAAACACCGGTATGACTACGCTTACCAGTTTCTCCGTATTTGCCAGCCTGTCCACATCGGCTGCTCCGCTTTCCTTTCGTCCCATCTTTCGCTCCATTTCCCAGGAGTATTCCCCTGCTTTTACATTGATTTATATTTCTTCTTTGACAAGATAAATCGGACGTCTTTTTACTTCCATATAAGTTTTTGACAAATATTGCCCTACTATACCTACGCAGAAAAGCTGGACACCGCTGCAAAACAAAATAATACATACCAGAGACGGCCAGCCGGAAGTCGGATCCCCAAACAGCAATTTTCTTACAATGATAAAAACAATCATAAGAAATGCAAACAAACAAAACAGAACCCCCATAAAGGAAGCAATCGCCAAAGGCACCGTAGAAAATGCCGTAATTCCATCAAGAGAATACAAAAACAATTTCCAGAACGACCACTTTGTCTCTCCCTTTTTTCTCTCAATATTTTCATATTCCAGCCATTTTGTTTCGTAGCCAACCCAGCCGAATATCCCTTTCGTAAACCGATTATACTCCGCCATTGCCAGAATGGAATCCACCACCTGTCTTTTCATCAGCCGGTAGTCCCTGGCTCCATCCACGATTTCTGTTCTCGATATCTTATTCATGATCCGGTAAAACATTCTGGCAAAAAACGAGCGGATAGGAGGCTCCCCTTTTCTCGATACCCTTCTCGTAGCCACTGAATCATATCCCTCATCCATATTGCGGAACATCTCCGGCAGCAGGGAAGGCGGATCCTGCAAATCACAGTCCATCAACACCGCATAGTCCCCTTTCGCCTTTTGCAGACCGGCGTAAATAGCGGCCTCTTTTCCAAAGTTTCTGGAAAAAGAAATGAGATGCACCCGTTTATCCTTTCCTGCCAGCTCCTTCACTTTCTCCACCGTCTTATCTTTCGATCCGTCATCAACATATATTATTTCTACATCCAGTTCCCTCTGTTTAAAAAATGCCTCGTTTTTCATCAGTTCCGCATAAAAATCAAAAACATTTTCTTCCTCGTTATAGCTGGGAACTATTACACTCAGCAGTTCCATGATAAATCCTTTCCACATATTTTTCTTTTCAGTTTATATTCAGAGTTTATTTTATCACACTTTTTGGAAGAATGGAAGAATTTCAAAAAAGAGCGTGTACCCACCGGGTACGCCAAAAAGAACGCCGGCAGATATAAATGCCGGCGCAAAGTTCGAAAATCAAGGAGCTGATGATGTGTTTATGGAAGACAGAATCGTATTCAGAACGGCAAAAGAAAAGCTTACGGCAAACCAACGCCGCGATAAAATACGGAACCCCAGGCTCTATGCCATCTCCAGCCGTATCCTGTCCGCAATCTGTGCAATATATTCGCTGTTTGTCGGTCTGGTGTTGCCTGTAAGAAAGGAATATCCAAATAAATCTTCAAATGTATCCGCATTTCCTCTTACCCAGGAAACCTCTATTGCATTCCTTATAGCACGTTCTACCTTTTGTTCCGTAGTCTTAAACCGTTTGGCTATCTCAGGATATAAAAGCTTGGTCACGCTCCCGACCACTTCCATATCTTTCCCTGCCATTAAAATCGCTGTCCTCAAATAATGGTATCCCTTTAAATGCGCCGGAACACCCATATCCAGCATAAATTCCGTTACATATTCCATCAATCCGGGGTCGTCCGTCCGGTTTAATTCCATCGTCTGCACCAAAATTCCCCCTTTACATGCAAAATCATCCTTGTTTCTCCTATATCATACCATATATCTTCTTCTGTTGTAAATTGTAAGGCATCGCGGTTTTAAAACAAACAGGAACATTTTGCGAACAGTTTTACCCGGCGAAAAGCAACAGGAAGCAAGAAATTTTTTTGGTAATTTTTTCTTTTAATACTGTCAAACAACAAAAAATATGGTATAATTTTCACAAAAAATTATAGAAATTCGATTCTATAAACAAGGAGGAGAAAGAAAAGGATGTTCAGTACAGAAAAAATTGAAAAAAGACTTACAAAATCTTTTGTAATGGTCTCGACCATTTCGGCAATCGCAGCAATCGCAGGCCTGATCGCAGTGATCGTCATCTCCAACAGGTATTCTTACGCATTAAAGAATTTCGGCTTTGCACAGGGGGATATTGGGAAAACATTATTTACATTCGCGGACTCCAGGTCATCACTCAGAGCGGCTATTGGCTATGATGATGCGGATGCGATAGCGACCGTGGTGGAACAGCACGCACAAAACAAAACGCAGTTTCAGGAATATTTCGCTCAGATAGAACATACCATCGTATCCGAGGACGGGCGGAAAACCTATGATGAGATCGAAGCATTGTTAGACGAATACTGGGCATTGGACCAGGAAATCATGGATCTCGGCGCAACCACGGACAGGGAATTATGCAAACAGGCGCAGGATCTGGCTTTAAATGAACTGGCAGGAAAATACAATGATATTTATTTAAGGCTGGAAGAACTTTTAACGGTAAAAGTGGAGGAAGGAAATGCTCTTTCTTCTACGCTCCGGATATTGTCCATTATATTACTGGTTGCAATTATTGCGGCAATTATCATCGCCATAACTCTTTCCACAAAGATAGGAAAAAGCATTGCAAAAGGAATCTCGCTGCCTTTGATCGAATTAGGAAACCGGCTGAATACATTGGCAGCAGGAGATTTTTCATCCCCGTTCCCTGTGGTTGAGACGGATGACGAAGTCGCTGCAATGATAAAAGAAGCAAAGGAAATGTCGGTCAAGCTGAACGAAATCATCGATGATATCAGCTATATTTTAGGCGAAATGGCAGACGGGAATTATGCAGTATCTTCTTCCATGCTGGACAGATATACCGGCGATTTTGAAAAGCTGGTAGATGCAATGAGAGGTTTAAGAAATCAAATGACGGCTACGCTGCGTTCTATTGCAGAGGCATCAAACCAGGTATCCGCCGGTGCATCGAATCTGGCAGAATCCGCCCAGAACCTTGCGGAAGGCGCAACGGACCAGGCCGGCGCAGTGCAAGAACTGCAGGCAACGATCATCAACATTACGGAAACGATGGAGCGAAGCGCAGAGGATGCGGAAGAATCTTATTTACAAACACAGAAATATGCGGATGAGGCGGATAATAGCCACAAAGACATGAACACTGTTGTTGCCGCCATGAAAAAAATCGATGACACTTCGCAGAAAATTGGAAATATTATTTCAGAGATAGAATCCATTGCCTCCCAGACAAACCTGTTGTCTTTGAACGCATCTATAGAAGCGGCAAGGGCAGGAGAAGCGGGGCGCGGTTTTGCAGTCGTTGCGGATCAGATCAGACAGCTTGCCGAGCAAAGTGCAAAAGCGGCGGTAGATACCAGGGAACTTATCGAAGGATCCTTGCGGGAAATCGAAGGCGGAAACCGCGCGGTAGAAAGCGCATCGGGATCCATTGAGATCGTAGTGGAAGGAATCAAGCAGATTGCTGAAGTTTCCAAGAAATTGAGCATCATGATCGGAGATCAAAATGAAACAATGCGCCAGGCGGAACAAGGGGTCAGCCAGATTTCCGAAGTAGTGCAGAACAATTCTGCAACTGCGGAAGAAACCTCTGCTACGAGCCAGGAACTGTCCGCACAGGCTGTGACATTGGATGAACTGGTAGGACAGTTTAAACTGATGGAAGAATAGCGCGGAATGGCTTGTACCGTCAGGATCTGCATGTAAAAGAGCGTAAGTTGCCAAAACAAAACTTGCGCTCTTTTTTTATTATATTACCCCGAATTATAAAATCATAGTTGTTCTTTTACAAATATTTATCTTTTCCTCTTTCCTGCAAAATCTCCACTACCCTTTTTACCTCCTGGGCTTTCGATTTATCGCATACCAATACCGCATCTTCCGTTTCCACAATAATAATATTTTCCAGGCCGATCGTTGCTATCAGTTTGTCCTTTCCATAAGCGATACAGTTTTTGGAACCAATATGGATCTGTTCCCCATAAACCACATTGTTATTCTCATCCGTTTCATACAACGTGTCCAAAGCATCCCAGCTTCCAACATCGCTCCACCCGAAGTCGCCGTCCAGCATAATGACCTGATCCGCTTTTTCCATGATCCCGTAATCGATCGATATTTTAGGAATCGTCGGGTATACTCTCTCGATCGTTTCCTTTTCTTTTTCCGTTCCAATCGCTTCTTCTATTTTCATCAGGCATTCGTATACATCAGGAAGAAGCCTCTCGAAATATTTCAAAATCACTGACGTTTTCCATAGAAACATTCCGCTGTTCCACAAATAACATCCTTGCTCCACATATGATTTTGCAATAGGCAGACTGGGCTTTTCCACAAAGTCCGATACAGGATAGGCTGTAATTCTCTTCTGGCTTACGCTGCCGACTCTGTGTGCAATTTCATTGATACGTTTATTATATTTAATATATCCGTAGCCAGTAGCAGGTTCTGTTGGTTTAATTCCAACTGTCACCAGCCTGTCTTCTTTCTCGGCCAGATCCATTGCAAAATCCATAACTTCCCTATAGGCATCTTTGTCTTTTACATAATGATCCGAAGGCAGTACACACATAACGCTGTCTCCATATTTTTTCCTAATGGCTACAGCCGCATAGCCGATACAGGCCGCCGTATTTCTTGCCGCCGGTTCCGCCAGTATCCTGTCTTCCGCCAGTCTGCCGGAAGTCACTTCATTCATAAGCCCCGCCTGGCTGGCATTCGTCACAATATAAATATTTTCCTTGGGCACGTTGCCGGAGATTCTTTCGATCGTCTCATTCACCAGCGCATCCCTGCCCGTCAGGTTTAAAAACTGCTTTGGCATCTCCCTGCGGCTCAACGGCCAAAACCGTGTTCCGCCTCCTCCTGCCATAATTACGCCATATCTGTTCATTTTTATCCGTCTGCCCCCTGTTTATCTTCCGTTCATTCTGGCCGTATCAATATTTTCCTTAAACCATTCGTAAGCCAGACGAACACCTTCCTCCAAGTCAACCTTATGCTTCCATCCCATATTATGCAGCTTATCCACATTCGTCAGCTTTCTCGGCGTACCATCCGGCATATCTTTGTTCCAGATAATTTCACCCTCAAATCCTACTGTACGGCACACCGTTTCCGCCAGTTCCCTGATCGTGATTTCTTTTCCTGTTCCTATATTCACATGCTGCTCTCCGCTGTAATTCTCCAGCAGGAATACACAGGCATCCGCCATATCGTCCACATATAAAAACTCGCGCAGAGGGCTTCCCGTCCCCCATAACTCTACCGCGTCCGCTCCGTTTACTTTCGCCTCATGGAATTTCCGTATCATAGCCGGAAGGACATGGGAATCCTTCAAGTCGTAATTATCATACGGGCCATATAAATTCGTAGGCATACAGCTTATAAAATCATCCCCGTACTGGCGCTTGAAAAATTTGCACATCTCCAGCCCCGCTATTTTAGCAATGGCATATGCCTCGTTCGTTTCCTCCAAAGCCCCCGTCAGCAGCGCATCTTCCGGTATCGGCTGCGGTGCCATGCGGGGATAAATACAAGTACTTCCCAAGAACAAAAGTTTCTTTACCTCAAAATCATGGCAGCATTTGATCACGTTGCACTGTACTTGCATATTATCATAGGCAAATTCGGCAGGTTTCGTATTATTAGCATTAATCCCCCCCACTTTTGCCGCTGCCAGCACGACCACATCCGGCCTTTCCTTTTCAAAAAAGTCCCTGACAGCCGCCTGTTCCAAAAGATCCAGTTCCTTATGCGTCCTGCCAATAATATTCGTATAGCCTTTGGCTTCCAGGCTCCTTACGATTGCGCTGCCCACCAGCCCTCTGTGTCCCGCTACATAAATCTTATCCGACTTATTCATTCCTGTAACCTTGCTCCTTTCGCAAAAAACTTATTCTAAAATATCCTCTTGTTCTTTATTGATAAATCCGTCCTCAAGCCCGGTTCCCCGAAGATATATTCCGGCTCCGGACGGCGAAGACGGAAACGCATCGTATCCTGTTCTGTCCCCTTCTGCCGGACGATAAAACGTGATTCCTTTTATCCGGTATTCTTCCACCTTATAATTTTCATAATCTTTTTGATAAATAAAATATTCCGGCGAATACCCCGCTGCCATTTCTCTTCCCCATGCCTGGAACTTATACAGTCCTGCAAAAACTATCAAAGCATAAACGCTCTGCCAAAAATATTTTCCCCATCGTTCATTCGGAACAAGCCATAGTGCCAGTCCTCCAAAAGTCAGCGGCGCGGCCAGCCATACATAGACGCAGCCGTATCGGATCAATGGTGCCGAAAACATCCAGAACAAAAAAGACAGATTCACTGTCACTGCCGCCAGCATCATGTCCCTTTGCTCGTCCAATCTCTTTACCGCCCCGGCTGCCCATGCCCCAAAAGATGTCGGAACCGCAGCCAGCCCGGCTAAAACAAACAGTCGATCCAACGCTGTCTGGGATGCAAACCAGTTTTTTATCCATTTCCCTGCCGGCTCTCCATATCTGGAAACATCATAAATCCCCCGTCCCCACACCTGTATTTCTTTTGCATCATAATCCGCTATCTCTTTCGGAATCTTCCAATCCGCCGAAAACAGATCTACGGCGGTAAAAGGATAGACCAGCCATCCTGAAATCAACACATTCCGTATAAGAAAAGGCAGCAGAACCCCTATTCCAAGCGCGAGAAATCCGGCGATTCCCTTTCCATTTTTCTCCTTTATCAGCATTCCGGCCGGTTTTACTGCCAGCAATACGACAGGAGCCGCCGATAGTTTCAGACTTACCGCATAAACACCAAGCAATGCCAGCAGAGCAAAAGGCAGCCATTCCTTTTCCCCTTCTTCCACCAATTCCAGATAACGAATCACAATATAAAATACGGTCAATACCATAAAATAATCCGAAGCCGGAGAGATCATTTCATCAAAAATAATCATAAGATAGTATATCCCTATCAGCCTCGCAATATCAGCCAAAAACAGCCGCTTTCTTTTCCATGCCGACGCCACCTCGCCGCACATTCCTGCCAGCAGCAATGCAAAAAATCCCGCTGCGCAATGATAAGACTGCCCGCCCAGAAAGGAAAAGCTATACAACGCGGACAGGCAAAAAGCAGAGCTGTTATACGCTAATCTACAGTGCAGATTGCCTAACCCTTTCACTACACCGTATTCTTCTATCCAACGGATGCTTTGCGCGTGATAAAGCCCCGTATCATAATGAATGATTCCCCTGGATGTTCCATAGGCAAATAAAAGAAACAATATAAGATAAAATATCTTTCTTCTTCCGCTTATACTTATGCATTGTTCCTTCACAGTCTTCCATAACTCTTGCCGAAATAAAACCGCCGTCATGGCGCAGCCAAATACCAGCAGTAAATTGGCAAGCAGCCCTACTTTATAAAATAAGCTAAAAATCTGGGCATATACCGTCACTGCTGCCAGCCCTGCCATTACATAAGCATCCGGCTTTATTTTTCTTTTCCGGCAGCCTTCCCGGCCAAACACGCGGCCAATTACTGTCAGAACCAGAAAACCAGCGATATATGCACTCAGCAATATATATAGAAAAATAAGACAAACCGAAAGCATATATCCTCCCTCTTATCAATCAAAGATATATGAACAACGCTACCAAAATGCCGAGCAATGCCCCCATCAATACTTGAAGGGGGGTATGCCCTACGAATTCCTTCAGTCTGTCTTCCACACTCATTTTCTTGCCCATCTTAACAAACATCTCGATCATTTCATTCAATACTTTTGCCTGAATTCCTGTTTCCCGCCTTACGCCCATAGCATCATACATAACCACAATAGCAAATATAGCCGCCATGGCAAACGGAAAGCTTCCGCCTCCGTACTCCATTCCTGCAGCAGTCGCCAAAGCACATACGGTTGCCGAATGCGAACTGGGCATCCCCCCGCTTCCCACCAGGCGTTCTGCCACAAATTTACGGTTAAACCACATATGGATCGCCGTTTTTAAGATTTGCGCTACAAACCAGCCGCAGATTGCCGCCATGAAAACACGGTTGCCCGTCAAATCGCTTAAAAAGTCCATTTTTTAAATCCTTTGATCTCTTTCCTCTAATCGTTTTTCAGATACGCCGCAATCGCATCGTGCCAATCCGCAAATTTAAAATCGGTAGTCAAGCGCAGCATATAATTATCCAATACGGAGTAAGCCGGCCTCGGCGCGGATGCCGGATTGTCTTTTTCATATTCCTGAGTGGTAATCGCCTCCACCACTGTTTTTCTCCCGGCCAGCCGGAAAATCTCCTTCGTAAAATCAGCCCAGCTGCAATCTCCTTCACAAGTTCCGTGGAAGATGCCATAATTATCCGTTGGCAACAGATACGCGATCGCCTTTGCAAGTTCGTCCGCGCTGGTAGGCGTTCCCATCTGATCCTTTACTACCCTTACCTTATCATGGGTTTCCGACAAATACAGCATCGTCTTTACAAAGTTTTTCCCTTCTCCGTAAAGCCATGCCGTACGTACAATAAAATAATTTTTTGCAAAATCCCTGACAAAATTTTCTCCCGCCAGCTTTGATCCTCCATATACGCCAAGCGGGCTGGTAGCATCAAACTCCGTATAAGGCCTGTCCCCGTTTCCTGCAAATACATAGTCTGTAGATACCTGCATCAGCTTCGCTCCTGTTTCCGTCGCAGCGATACTCAAATTCCGCGGGCCGATGGCATTGATGCGGTAAGCATTATCCACATCCTTTTCACAGGCATTCACGTTTGTATGGGCAGCACAGTTAATAATTGCATACGGCTTTACTTCACGCACAAATGCAAGTACTTTTCCAATGTCCGTAATATCGAGTTCTTCCACATCCGTATTCACAAGCTCTATCTCTCTATTTCCTTCATACAGCTTATTTATAGCAATTCCCAGCTGTCCTCTGCAACCGGTCACTATTATTTTATTCATAGTCCGCCGTCCTCTCTATTTTTCGTTTTTAATATTCTTATCATACATCCCCTGACTTTTTTGTGCAAGAAATATTTATCATTTGCGCTTCCTCAATTTCTCTGACTTTTATTTGTAGCAATATTGTTATAAATTCTTAAGATTTTTGTTTATATTTTTCTGCCTTATTCTAGTGACTATCCCGGTTTTATATGATATAATGGCGTTTGTGGTCTTGTATAATAATATAAATACCATTATCTATGAAAGCGAGGATTACTCATGAAAAGATTACAAGCGCTTCTCCTCCTGAGCCTGGCCTCCACATTTTTACTTTTCGGCTGTGGCAAGAAGGAAGAAGTTGATGAACAACCTGCGGTTTCACAGGTTATTGAAAAGCAACCGGAACTGGAAGAAACAAATGAGACTGCTGAACCGGCAGCAGAAGAAGAAGCTCCTACGGACGACGAAGCTCCTCCAAAAGAAGGCATGGTAAGAAGTACTCTGACCAACGAATGGATTGAAGGCGATCTGAAAGATGCCCGCCCTATTTCCATCATGGTTCCCAACGATTCCGCTGCTTTGCCTCATTATAATCTTTCCAAAGCGGACATCCTTTATGAATGCCCGGTAGAAGGAAATATTACGAGAAGCATGGCTGTCATCAAAGACTGGGAAAATCTGGATCGTATCGGCAATGTAAGAAGCTGCCGTGATTATTTTGTTTACTGGGCTTTTGAATGGGATTCCATATATCTGCATTTTGGCGGTCCCTACTATATCAATGAAATCATTGAACGGAAAGACACAGACCACATCACCGGATGCGCTTATGGCGACAAGAGAACTGATGGCATGTATGAAGGCACTTTCTACCGTTCCACCGATAAGAAAGCTCCCCAGAACGCTTATGCCAGCGCGGAAGGCATCAACAAGGGAATCGACAAATTAGGAATTTCCAAGACATACAGAGACGGATACTACAATGCCGATCATTTTAAATTCGCTTCCTCCAAGGAACCGAACACATTGGAAAAATACAGCGACGCCATCACCGCAAAAGAAATCGATATGGCTTCTGCTTATCCGATAACAAAAACTTCTTTTACTTACAATGAAAACGATGGTTTGTATTACCGTTATATGTACGGTAATCCGGATGTGGATGCTGCTAACGACAGCCAGCAGCTGGCGTTCAAAAACGTTCTTGTTCAGTTTACATACCACGAAGTAAGAGATGCCAAAGGATATCTGATCTTCCAAGTACACGATACTACAAGAGATGGATATTTCTTCACCAACGGAAAGGGCATTCATGTAACATGGAAGAAGAGTACGGACTACGAACCTACCAAGTTCTATGACGACGATGGAAATGAAATCGAAGTCAATACCGGAAAAACGATGATCTGTATCGTAGAAGACGGCGATTCCTTCAAAGCAGACGGAGCGACTCTGAAAGCAAAATAAAAAAAGCAATTCAAAATCAATTTTAGATAAAAAAATAATCCGGTTCCCAATGCAACTTATCGTTTATTGAGAACCGGATTTTTATATGTCTTATCGTTATTTATTTTCTGCTCTGGCCGATGCCGAGACGATTCACCGCGGAGAAAATAGCGCGGACGGACGCTCTTGTAATATTAGAACTTACACCTACGCCATAAGTAACGCTTCCATTATCCGCATCCAGTAAATGAATATATGCGGCTGCCTGGGAATTGGAACCGCTCTGAAGGGCATGTTCTTCATAGTCCAAAATCTTCATTTCTTCACCAATGACTTCCTGAAGCCCACGTTTTACAGCATCAATCGGGCCGTTGCCCACCGCCTCAAAGCTTTTTTCCACGCCATGATCGGTATAAACAACGACTACCCTTGTATCGAATTCGGATGTGGTCTCGTCGCTCAGATCATCGATCCGCAGTTTTTTGAAATGAATCGGTTCTTTACGATCCAAATATTCTTTTCTGAACTGCTGCATAATCTCGTCCGGGGATACTTCTCCCTGCTTTTCCGATATATTCTGGATCACATTGGCAAATTCCCTGTGCATTCCCTTAGGAAGCTTGAACCCAAAGTAGGTATCCATAATAAACGCAACGCCGCCTTTTCCCGACTGGGAATTGATTCTGACGATCGGTTCATACTCTCTTCCGATATCTGAAGGATCAACGGGAAGATAAGGTACCTGCCATATCTGGCTCCCTCTTTCTCTCATCGCCTTCACGCCCTTATTAATCGCATCCTGATGGGAACCTGAAAAAGCGGTAAATACCAGTTTACCGGCATAAGGATGCCTGGGATGGATCGGTATTTTGCAGCATCTTTCATACATTTCAATAATATCGTTAATTTTTTCTATATTCAATTTGGGATCAATCCCCTGGGAAAACATATTATAAGCAATGTTCAATATGTCCACATTGCCCGTCCTCTCCCCATTGCCAAACAGCGTGCCTTCTACCCTCTGCGCTCCTGCCAGAAGAGAAAGTTCCGCGCTGGCCACGCCGGTTCCTCTGTCATTATGCGGATGCACGCTCAAAATAATACTTTCCCTGTTCTTAAAATGTCTGTTCATCCATTCGATCTGATCCGCATACACATTCGGCGTCGTCATTTCCACAGTAGAGGGCAGATTAATGATAATGGGGTTCTTTTTGTCAGCCCCCCATGTTTCCTGAACGGCAGTACATATCTCCAATGCAAAATCCAGTTCCGTTCCCGTAAAGCTCTCGGGAGAATATTCCAGGATAATCTTCCCCGGAAATTTTTCCGCCCGTTCCTTAACCCATTTCGTTCCCTGCACGGCTATGTCGATAATTTCTTCCCGGCTCATGCCGAATACCACATCCCTTTGAAGAGTTGAGGTGGAATTATAAATGTGAACAATCGCCTGGTTACAGCCCCTGATGGATTCAAAAGTTCTCTCTATCTGCTCTTCCCTGCACTGTGTCAGCACCTGGACGCAAACATCCTCCGGTATCATCTTCCGATCCACAAGCTGGCGCAGAAAATCATATTCGATCTGGCTCGCCGCAGGAAATCCTATTTCGATCTCACGAAAGCCCAGCTTAATCAAATGCTGGAACATCTCAATTTTTTCATGCACTACCATCGGATCAATCAGCGCCTGGTTTCCATCCCTAAGATCCACGCTGCACCATACCGGCGCTTCCCCTATCTCTTTTCCCGGCCATTTCCGTTCCGGATAATCCACTACCGGATTTCGTTTATATCTTTCATAATTCACCATGCCTCATTCCTCCATTCCACACAATATGCAGCCATGCATTAAAGTGTATTGAAAAGCCGGCTCCAAAGAGCCGGCCAGCTTTCATTATCTTTGTTTTGCCCCCAAACAGCGATTACTCTCCAAGACCGCTTTCGATTGCATGAATCAGTGCTTTCAAAGCCTCTTCTTCATCTTCGCCCTCGCAAACAAACTCTACTTCATCGCCGCATTTTACACACGCGCCAAGTACACTCAGCACACTTTTTGCATTTGCCGTGTTCTCTTTAAATGTAAATGTGATTAGTGATTTAAACTGCATCGCTTCCTTACATAGAATGCCTGCCGGTCTTAGATGTAGCCCAGTGGGGTTCTTTATAGTTACCTTTTGGCTTACCATACCCTCTTCTCCTTCACTGCATATGCCTTTGTTTATATTTATCGTCTGAATGCATATACTCTACTTTTACTATACCACTTTTTTCCCCTCTTGTGAACCCTTCTTCTTAAGTAAAAATATGCTTTTACAGCATAATATTCTGAATCAGCTCCGCCAGTTTTTTCGCTTCTTCGTCAATCTGCTTTTTATCCTTTCCTTCTATCATAACGCGAACCTTTGGCTCCGTTCCGGAAGGACGGATCAGCACTCTTCCTTCACCGGCAAACTTACTGTCCAGTTTGGAGATTGCTTCGGCAATTTCCGGGTATTCCATATAGCGTTCCTTTTTGTGGTTGGGAACCTTCGCATTCACAAGTGCCTGGGGCATTACCTCCATCACTTTCGACAGCTCGGATAAAGGTTCTCCGGTCTCCACCATTACCTGTAAGAGATGAAGGGCGCTCAACAAACCGTCGCCGGTCGTATTTTCATCCAGAAAAATAATATGCCCCGATTGCTCCCCGCCAAGGCTTGCTCCGATCTCTTTCATCCTCTCCAAAACATAACGGTCACCCACTTTAGTCTGTTCTATTTTTATGTCGTTTTTGTCTCCCATCAAAAAGAATCCCAGGTTACTCATGACCGTAGCTATAATCTTGTTATCTTTCAATTTTCCCTGATTCTTCATATGGACACCGACAATCGCCATGATCTGGTCTCCATCGATGATATTACCCATTTCATCCACTGCCAGCAGTCTGTCCGCATCTCCGTCAAAAGCCAGGCCGATATTCGCCTTTTCATATACTACCCTTGCCTGCAGCTCTTCCATATGGGTAGAGCCGCAGTTGGCATTAATATTTGTTCCATCCGGGCTGTTATGAATGGCAACAATCTCTCCGCCCAACTCCTTCAATGCTTCAATCGAAGTATAATAGGATGCACCCTCTGCACAGTCAACCACGATCTTCAATCCCCGCAGATCGATATTTACCGCTTTGATCGAATGATTGATATATTCTTCCCTTGCATCCGTGCGGTATTTGATCTTTCCCACGCTGGCGCCGGTAGGAAATTTCACATCCTTCATGCCATTCCTGATCAGCGCTTCAATCTCATCTTCCAGTTCATCGGGCAGTTTATAACCGTCCCCGTCAAAAAATTTGATACCGTTAAATTCCACGGGATTATGGGAAGCGGAAACCACTACCCCTGCGTCCACCTTATATTTCCTCGTCAAATATGCGACCGCGGGAGTAGGAAGCACCCCTGCATATACACAGTTCGCCCCTACCGAACATGCTCCTGCCATCAACGCATTTGCCAGCATATCACTGGATATTCTCGTATCGCAGCCCACCATAATCGTCGGTTTATGCTCTTTTTCCTTTGTCAGAACATACGCTCCTGCCTGCCCCAGCTGCATAGCCAGCACAGGGGTCAGTTCTTCATTCGCAACACCTCTTACTCCGTCAGTACCAAATAATCTGCCCATACAAATTTTCCTCCCTGATCTCCTCTTTTATTCCCCATTATCATTTTCCGTTGCTGCTTTTTCCCGTATGTTTAGCCTCACTGTTATATTTTCACGCAGACTCACGGTATCCGGCAGGTTAAAAGCGAGATTCACATCATAGTATCCTTCGCCCAGTTCTTCTATTACACCGGTTTCCAACAGCCGGTTGATATCAACCACGCCTCTGATCTGTCCTGCATCCAATGCGTTTACTTCTTCTGCCAGTCCTCTGACCTGTATCGGGAATTCTTCTTCATAAGTAGAAATCACCCCTTCATATTGCTCCGGAAGATTTTCAATTACGATATTGCTCTCCGAAATAGTAATGCTCCTCGTAACTTCCTGCTCCACATTTACCGTCACGGCTACATTTCCATCAAATCCGGCCTCCGCCAGTTCCACGCTGCCGGAAAGATAAGGCCTGATATCCACGGTTGTTGTCACATTCCCTGTAGCTCCTGTAATATCAACCTCCGTATCCGGTATTTCGATTACCGATAAATTTCTCAGTACACTTCCTTTTCCTGCAAGTAATACCGTCTCGGGAGAGCTACTGATAACACCGGTCGCCCTGTATCCGTTGGCAGGTGCCCCTGATGCCGCAAACCGCAATGGCACCGACTTGGTTCCTAAAATCTCCACATTAACACCTACCGTATTAATATTCATCGTCAACTTATCTTTCGGCACTTCCGTACCATTGGCATCATACAGCTTTATTTCCGCATTCGTCCCAATATCTCCGGTAAATCCTGCAATGCCCACGCTTACTTCTGCCGTCTCAATCATAGAAATCAATGATTCGGGCCCCGATACTCTCACCAAGTTCTGATCCGTCGTTACATCCCCTACAATATAGCCTTCCTGCAAAGTTCCCGATGTTTCAGCCCTCAAAGGAATCGAAATACTCTTACGGTCTTCCACCTTAAGCTTTACCACGCCGGAACTCGCTCGGATGCTGTCCAGGCTTTCATTATACTGCGCCGTGGACAATTCGATCGGAATCGTATCATCCGCGGTCAGCTTATTCATATCCGCAATCGCAACAAGGTCGCCGCCCCCTATATTGTTCATCACCGTTTTCGGTCCTGTGATCGCTACATAATCGAGTACATCCGAATCATCCAGCACTTCATATATTTTCCCCTGGCTGGTAAGAACTTCCCCGTTAATAATCGTTACTCTGACATTGTTCACTCTCCGGGTGGTGGCAGGATTATTTATATTGGTTACAAGAAGCCATAAAAGGGCAGCAAAAAGAACGGAGCCTATTTTCAGCCCAAGGTTGTCAGTCAGTTTCTTTTTCATTCTTTTCCCTTCCCTTCCAAAGCTTACGCCGCTTTCCTTCCGCCGGTTTTCCCTGAATCTCGCGCAGCCTTTCCTTTAATGTATCCCCGTTCAGGTTTCTTTCCAGATTTCCCTCATAAGCAATGCTGATTCTCCCCGTTTCTTCGGACACAATCACCGTCAGGGAATCGGTTACTTCCGAAATGCCCACGCCGGCCCTATGCCTTGTTCCCAACTCCTTGCTCAAAAGCATATTATCGGATAACGGAAGATAACAGGTTGCGGAAGTCACTCTGTTTCCGCGTATAATAACAGCGCCGTCATGCAACGGCGTATTGTGTTCGAAAATATTAATCAAAAGCTGACTGGTAACAACACCGTCAATATCGATCCCTGTTCTCTCATATTCGGCTAAAGGCTGCGACTTTTCAATAACGATGAGCGCTCCGGTCTTCACCTTTCCCATTTCCACACAGGCTTTTGTGATTTCATTGATTGTGCGGTCAGAAAAAAGACCGGATTCCGATTTCCCCGAATCAAAGGGCAGAAGGGAAGCAATGAAGTTTTTCCTGCCCAATTCTTCCATTGCTTTCCGCAACTCTGGCTGTAGAATTACAATGATCGCTATCGAAGCTATATTAACCATATTCTCAGCGATCCATAAAATCGTTTCCATATCGAAAATTGCCGCTATCAGCCAAAATATGGCAATTACGATAACACCCTTCAGCAGCGACCATGCTTTTGTATTTTTTACCCACACCAAAATACTGTACACAACAAAGGAGAGTATGATGATCTCCACGATGTCAGTCCATCTGATGTCCGGCATACGCCTGAAATATGTGTCCATGAATTCTTGAATCTGCTGCATTTTAAACCATTCCAGTCCTAATATATTATCATTTCATCATTATCATTTTATACGGGCAAGTTTATTTGCCCGTTTTTTTCTCCTCTGCACTCTTCTGGGAAGAACGTATCCTTTTCGGCTGATTAATTTTTTTCACCTTTCGCTCCGGAGTCGAAACCGTCACCTTCGGTACCGCTTTTACATAATAATAATATTCATCGTCTTCAAACTGTACCTTTTCCGTCCTGCCATAATCCACATGAAATGCGAAAAACTGTATTACTGCGGCGATCAGAGCCGCCACAACAGTACCGAGAATCACTCCCCCGATAGCCACGTTGGTATCAAACATCAAATCGCCTACCAGAAGCAGCATAATATTTACCAACGACCCTGCCACAATGGCGATCGTCCATGAATGGTCAACGGAAAGCCTTCTGATCAGATATACAAGAATCAGGGTCATCGCAAAAACAGCCGCCGTAACTACCATAATACGGTTATCCAGCATACCATCAATAATAAACCGGAACTTGGCAGTAATTTCCTCCGCTTCCATAGATATGAGCGTTGTCGTGCTTTCATTCACATAAGCAATCAAATAATATACCACCGTTCCACACGCCACCGATACTGCGGAAGCCGGAGAGCCTAGAAGCCCCATCGCAATCGGCACCACATAAGGTATATTCATCCAGAAGCATATGGGCGTCAGCAATACCACAGCGGTATCCCTCGGCGAAAAGCGGAAATAAAGTAAAAACATAAGCAGGAATGCCGCCAGTACTACTACAGCACATTCCAGGGATAGAGCATACACATGCAGCAGCACAAACGCCGCGGCAACAATAATAATAAAATTCATCGGCATAAAAGAACACATCAGCGCTACAATGAGCACGATCGTCATTTTGTCGATCTTCTCCATAAAGCCCAGCTTTCCGTTAATCAGTATCAGGCTTATGAATGCGAGCAAAAACTTCCACAGTGGTATGAGATAAACTTCATATCTCCCGTAAAATTTTTTCAGATATTGTTTTGCAACAAGTAATGATGTCATAGTAACTTCCTTTCAGGGCCTTACGACCCTGCTTTATGTTTTATCATACATGCTGGCAAGCCTGCGCAAATTGTTCATATACAGTCTTACACCGTTCTTTGCCCTGGCATACCGATAGCAATATATAGCGTAAGAAATTACGGAATATATTCCTATTGCAAGTAAATATTTCATTAAAACGGACTTACCGAACTCCATCAGATCCATTTTATAAATATCCATCATGAAAATTTCGAAATCATAAAAAATATACATTCCGAATATCACTCCGAACGCAATGGTACCGCAGACAAATGATTTCAATACCTGCAGCCATACATAGTCCCCCCGGAAATAATTCATAATCAAATTATTTTTCTTTCCTTCGTTTTCCTCATAAGATGCCATCTTTGTCATCAAAATGATTCTTTCCTGATTTAACATAAGTCCGCTTCTCCTAGCGATCCAAAAAATGCATTTTAGGATTTTCCTTCGACTCTTTTGGTTTCTGAACCGTTACGGCAGCCTTCTTATATGCACTTTGCAGATTGTGTGTCATGTCATTTTTACATTTATCGCAGAAACGCCCGCTGCGAATCGGCGCACCACACTTTTCGCAGTTTATCATCACCTGGGAGTCCGACGAAAACTCCAAACGTTCCTCTTTCAGCCACTGTTTGATCTGCTGGGTAGAAACTTCACATTCCTCAGAAACCTCCTGGATACCGCATCCCTGATGCTCATACACATACTTTTTTACTTCCTGGAATTTCTCCTCCAAGTCTTCCTTGCATCTCGGACATACTGCAGGTCCCATTGCATAGTTAAACATTCTTCCGCATTTTTTACAATTACGCACATCCATATATAAACCCTCCAATTCATTGTCCCCGGCCGATTGCCAGCGCCGCATAGTAAATATTCTTTACCCCTGCTGTCCGCAATATAGCGGCCATAGCGTCAACCGTACTTCCCGTTGTATATATATCATCAATAATTACAATCGTATTTAATTTTACATCATTTTTAAGGATTTTAAAAGCCTTTTTCAAATTATTTTGTCTTTGAACCCCGTCCAGGCTCTTCTGAGGCATGGTTTTCTTGCTTCTTGCCACAATATCACAGCGCATCGGAACTCCTGTCCTGACTGCGATTTCCCTCGCCAGCAGTTCTGCCTGATTATATCCCCTTTCTCTTTTTCTGGATGGGTGGACAGGCACAGGTACCAACGCTTCCGCTTTCCATTGTTTGATCTTCCTCTCCAGCTTCCAAGCCATGCATCTTCCGAAAAAAGCGGCATATTCCTGCCTTCCCCCATATTTAAAACGATAAATGGAAGCCGCAATACCGCGGTATTCAAAGGCGCTGATTCCCTGTACATATAAATGTTTCTTCGTTTTGCAGTCAAAACAGTATTCCTTCTCTTCCTCCAGCGGTTTTCCGCATTTCATACAGACAGAACCGCTTATCGGCTTTACCCTTTTCACGCATTCACCGCAAATATCTCCTTTGCGGAATTCAATAACATGATCGCAAAGCGGACATCTCGGCGGAAACATCAGATCCAGAACGATTTCACTTATCCTATATTTTTTCTTCATTTTTCCCCATAACGTTTCTCCGGGCAGGAGTCCGTTACCTATGATCAGGAAATGCCATTTCCCTGATTCTGTCGCATAAGCTGGTATATCTTCTATTTTGGCTCTCATTGGCAATCATGTCACCGACCATCTGTCTGCTTCCCAAAATAGTAACACAATATTTCGCCCGCGTCACTCCCGTATATAAGAGATTACGGTTCATAAGCATCCTCGGGCCTGATAAAAGAGGCATAATCACTGCCGGATATTCGCTGCCCTGGGACTTATGGATCGTTACCGCATAGGCCAGCTCGATCTCATCCAACTGGTGGAAGGGATACGCCACCCGCCGGCATTCATCGAATTCCACCACCAACTCCTGGGAAAATTCGTTGATTTCCCGTATGACGCCCATATCCCCGTTAAATACACCCAATCCCTTATCCACGGGAATACCGTATTTGCTCACCACTTCCCATTCCATTTGGTAATTGTTCTTGATCTGCATTACCTTATCGCCTACGCGGAACAGGCCGTTCCCATATGGATGCTCCTCTTTGGAGGCATCGGGAGGATTTAAATATTGCTGTAAAATCCCATTCAGTGTTTCCACCCCCAGACTTCCCTTCCTCATTGGCGTCAGCACCTGTATATCATAGCTTCCGGCATTAACATAGGGGGGGAGCTTCTCACGGATCAGCTGGATCATATGCTTATAGATTACATTGACATCGTTTCTTTCCAAAAAAAAGAAATCCCGACTCTTATTATCCAGGGCAATATTTTTTCCCTCATGAATCCGATGGGCATTCACCACGATATCGCTTTCTTCCGCCTGGCGGAAAATCTTTTGCAGCATTACTTTTGGAAAATATCCGCTGTCGATCAGATCCCTCAGCACCTGCCCCGGCCCTACCGGCGGCAGCTGATTGATATCCCCTGCCATGACCAGCCTTGTTCCCGGCATAATCGCTTTTAACAATGCCTGGAATAAATGAATATCCACCATGGACATTTCATCAATAATAATAACGTCCGCTTCCAGTGGATTTTCTTCATTTCTTTCAAATTTTGCCAACCGTTTTTCTTCCACGGAAGCACCGTTCAGTTCCAACAGCCTGTGAATGGTTTTCGCCTCATATCCGGTAGCCTCCGTCATTCTCTTGGCCGCCCGCCCCGTTGGAGCAGCCAGAAAAATATCCATCCCCTCTTCTGCAAAATATCCTATCATAGTATTAATCGTTGTCGTCTTTCCTGTTCCGGGGCCGCCGGTCAAAATCATAATCCCGTTTTTTATGCTTTCCAGCACCGCCTGTTTTTGCAATTCATCCAAGCTGATCTTCTGTGTCTTTTCCAGCATACCTATGCGCTGCTGAACGCGCTTTTCTTCCGATGGTTCCCATCCATTGCCTTGCGTCATGGATATGTTCAGATCATGCAGCATTTTTGCACAGTTCAATTCTTCGTAATAAGCGGAAGCGGCATATATTCTTTTTTCATCGGCCAGTTTTACTACGATCTTTTTTTCCATTGCCAGATTGGATATCTGTGGCTCTATCCCTTCCTTATCCACTTCCAGCAGCGACGTACATCTTTCTAACAATATGTTTTCCGGCAAATAGATATTCCCTTCTGCCATTGACTGCGCCAAAGCATATAAAATACCGCTTCTGATGCGATAATCGGAGTCCATATGAATCCCGGCCTTACGGGCGATCTCATCCGCAGCCCGAAACCCGATGCCTCCCACATCTTCTGCCAGGCGGTAGGGATTCTCCCTCATTACGCCGTATATTCCCTCGCCATAGGTATTATATATCCTCACTGCCATCGCATCGGATATTCCGTATTTCTGAAGAAATACCATAGCGCTTCGCATATCCTTTTTTTCTTCCATTCTGACGGCAATTTCCCTCGCTTTTTTTTCGCTGATTCCTTTTATTTCCGCGAGCCGTTCCGGTTCTTCCTCGATTACCCGAAAAGTGTCCTTTCCGAACTTCTTTATAATCCTCGACGCCAGTGCTGCTCCGATCCCTTTAATCGCCCCGGACGCAAGATACCGTTCCATGCCGGCCTCATCATCCGGCTCCACCACACGGTAACTTTCCGCTTTCAGCTGCATGCCATACATGGGGTGTTCCGTATAATTGCCGGAAACCTCCAGCGTTTCCCCCAGGTCTATCGTCCTGAAATTTCCTACGCATACGATTTCTTCCTCCCCATTCATCAGGTTCATAACGGTATAGCCGTTATCATCGTTGCGGTAAATGATATGCTCTACATAGCCTTTTACCTGTTCCATTTTCCATTTCCCCATAATGCCAAAAGGCTGCCATAACAAGCAGCCTTTTATGTATGTCAATATGATTACCGTATACTGATATTACAAATTATAATTGCGCTTCATCTGCTCGTAAAGCATCTGTGCCAGTCCCAGACCCTGCTTCTCTGTCGAAGTACTTGCCAACTCCTGCAATGCATTGTCTTTAAAGAAATCTACCAGCGTATCGTTGGGATTGGATTCACCGTCACCAAAAACATCCACCGTTTTCTGCATTTCCTTAAACATTTGTTCTACAAAATAAGATTCAAATTCTTTACAGACCGCCAACAGTTCATCATCCGAAGACTGGGTATAATCTTTTTTTCGGATCTGTCCGTCTAATTTCGAAGAAGTTGCCTGTGACGATATATAATTGGCATATGCCGAAGAAACTCCGTTGCCTATATCCATGATCTATCCTCCATTTCCTGTTCCGTCTAAATGAAAATGTTTTCCTGCTCCTCAAAAACTTATCGTTTCAGATTATTTGCCTGCTGAAGCATCTCGTCGGTAGTGGTAATCGCCTTAGAGTTCATTTCATATGCCCTCTGCGCTACGATCAGATTGACCATTTCATCCGCAACTTTTACGTTTGATCCCTCCAGATATCCCTGCACAAGCTTGCTCCGGCGCACGTTCGGATTTGTCGCCTCATTGATTACAGCTCCGCTGGCCGCCGTAGCCGCATACAAAGTATCTCCCTGCCGTTCCAGACCTGATGGATTTCTGAACTGGAAAGCTCCTATCGTCATTCCCAGCGATTGCGGATTATTATTTTCATCGGGATACATAAGCGTACCGTCCGCGCTGATCGTTATTCTGCTGGTAACAAAATCACCCGCGAGTATAATAGGCTGATTTGCCGTACTTAATACCGGCAAGCCATCCGAAGTCGTCAGCATAAGGCGGTTCGTCCCGCCGATTCCCCAAGTAAAATCGCCGTTTCGTGTATAATTAACTTCCCCGTTCGCATTACGGACAGCAAAGAAACCGTCGCCTTCGATTGCAAACGAAGTCTTACTCTCCGAAGCGAGCAGACTGCCCTGGCCAAAAAGCTGATTAATGGAAGCAGTTCTGACACCCAGCCCAACCTGGGACGTAACCGGTTTCGGATCACCGTTTGCAGTCGTCGTAGCCGTTTGCAGCGTCTGATATAATAACGATTTAAACTGCGCGACCTGGGATTTGTATCCGGCAGAATTGACATTTGCCAGATTGTTTGCAATCGTATCAACATTCGTCTGTTGTGCATTCATGCCTGTCGCCGCAGACCATAAACTCCTAACCATAACTTATACCCTCCTATAATCTGCCGATCTGAGTAACGGCAGTCTCCAATGTACTGTCATACGTCTGGATCACTTTCTGATTCGTTTCATAAGCCCTTGATATATTAATCATATTTACCATTTCCGTTACTACCGAAATATTGGAACTCTCCAGATATCCCTGATATACCTTTGCTTCGGCATCCTGAAAAGCCGCGCCCTCCACGGTCTGGTAATAATTCTCTCCATATTTTTCCAGATAATTATAATCCTGGAAATCTCTGATGCCGATCTGTGCAACCGGCGTATTGTCATCCCCCTGCATAATATTGCCGCTGGTATCTATCCTGACATCCAGCAGGGGATCCAGGCGTATTCTGGCATTGTTGGTACCCATAACGAAATCACCGTCATGCGTCACCAGATATCCCTGTGTATCCATTCGAAAACTTCCGTCTCTCGTATATTTAAGAGAAGTATCATTATTCCTGTTTGTATATGATACAACAAAGAATCCCGGCCCCGATAATGCAAGGTCAAACGCATTTTCCGTCCCCTTTATCGGCCCCTGGGAATAATCCGTATAGCCTTCGCCGATCTTCACGCCCAGGTTATTTACGCCAAGCTGCCTCGTCAGCCTTGCCGTCTCCGAAGTATCCTTTAATTTATAAGCCAGCACATCGTTAAACGCCTGGCTGGTAGCCCCTTCTTTTTTATAGCCATTGGTGTTCGCATTTGCCAGATTGTTCGTCATTACGTCCATCCGGTGCTGCTCGTTCAACATACCCGTATATGCGGTATATAAACCCTTAAGCATTTTTCTCCTCCTCTTTTCCGTCCCCATCCTGTAATGAAAAATTATGCCGTTTTTTATGCCGCAGCCTTACGCTGCCATTCCCTCTATTCTTCCCGATATCCTGCCAGGAACTCCACATACTTTCCGGTTCCGATCGCTACCGCTGTCATCGGCTCTTCCGCTGTCATTGTATTAATCCCTGTCTTGGCCTCAATGAGATCTTCCAACCCACGCAGCATGCTTCCGCCTCCGGTCAAAACAATCCCTCGATCTGCAATATCCGCAGCCAGCTCAGGTGGTGTTTTCTCCAATACGCTATGAATAGTTTCCACGATCTGCGCCGTCGTTTCCTTAAGCGCCTCTTCGGTCTCTTCCGAAGAAACTTTAACGGTTCTGGGAAGCCCGGTGACGAGGTTACGCCCTCTGACATCCATGTAATCCACTTCGCTCCGCTTATAAGCCGATCCGATTTTTATTTTTAAATCCTCCGCCGTTCTTTCTCCGATCAGAAGATTATGCTTTTTCCTCATATACCGGATAATCGCTTCGTCAAAATCATCGCCAGCGATCTTAATGGAAGCGCTGACTACCGTTCCTCCCAATGAAATAACCGCAATATCGGAAGTTCCTCCCCCAATATCGACGATCATATTGCCGCAAGGCTTATATATATCAATCCCGGCTCCTATCGCTGCCGCAATAGGCTCCTCAATAATAAATACATCCCTGGCTCCCGCCTGCTCCGTCGCATCCTGAACGGCTTTTCTTTCCACTTCCGTCACTCCGCTCGGTACGCAGACCGCGATTCTCGGCTTGCGGAACGTTTTTTTGCCGATCGCCTTCTGGATAAAATATTTCATCATTTTTTCCGTCGTTTCATAGTCGGAAATAACTCCCTGACGCAAAGGACGAATTGCCACGATATTTCCCGGCGTTCTTCCGAGCATCAGCCTGGCTTCTTCCCCGATCGCTTTAATTTTATCCGTATCCCTGTCAAATGCCACGACAGAGGGTTCCTTCAATACTACCCCTTTTCCTCTTATATATACTAAAATGCTTGCTGTACCCAAATCGATCCCGATATCCGTATATTGCATGGTAAGCCCCTTTCTTTTTACAGTCTGTATTTTTACTGAACATCTATTTTAATATTTTCCATTTGTCCATAAACTAAACACACAAAACCATTATAACCTAAAGAAAGAGTTTTTCAAAGAGGTTTCTTCAATTTTTTTAAAAGATTAATATTTCTAAATACATCGGTTTCTTTCCCTTAAAACTTTAGTCTTTCCTTCCATTTTCCTTAATTTGCAAATCCTATTTCCCAGGTGTATGCTGTTTTTCAAGCATCTTCTTCACATATGCCCCCGTGTAGGATTTTTTGCTCCGGGCCACTTCCTCCGGTGTTCCGCTGGCAATCACGGTGCCTCCCCTGTCTCCGCCTTCCGGCCCGATATCGATAATATAATCCGCCGTTTTTATCACGTCCAGGTTATGCTCAATCACAACTACCGTATTGCCGCCATCCGCCAGCCTGTGCAAAATCTCCGTCAACTTATGGACATCCGCAAAATGAAGCCCTGTAGTCGGCTCGTCCAGAATATAAATCGTTTTCCCCGTACTTCTCTTGCTCAATTCCGTGGCCAGTTTTATCCTCTGCGCTTCCCCTCCGGACAGCGTGGTAGAAGGCTGCCCCAATTTGATATAAGACAGTCCCACATCGTTCAAAGTTTCTATTTTCCGCCGGATCGAAGGCACATTTTCAAAAAATCCCACCGCTTCTTCTACCGTCATATCCAACACGTCATAGATACTTTTTCCTTTATATTTCACATCCAAAGTTTCCCTGTTATACCTCTTACCCCCGCATACTTCGCAAGGAACATAAACATCAGGGAGGAAATGCATTTCTATTTTAATGATACCGTCGCCGCTACAGGCTTCACACCTCCCCCCTTTTACGTTAAAGCTGAAACGTCCCTTTTTGTATCCTTTCGACTTAGCGTCCGCCGTAGCGGCAAACAAATCTCGGATCTGGTCAAATACGCCGGTATAAGTGGCGGGATTGGAACGGGGTGTTCTGCCAATGGGAGATTGATCGATATCTATTACTTTATCCAACTGTTCGATCCCTTTGATTCCCCCGTGTCTGCCCGGAATCGTCCTTGCTCTGTTCAGATCTTTTGCCAGATGTTTGTATAATATTTCGTTGACCAGGGAACTCTTTCCCGATCCCGAAACTCCCGTTACGCAAGTCAGCACTCCAAGGGGAAATTCCACATCGATATTCTTCAGATTGTTTTCCGCCGCTTTTAACACCGTTAATTTCCCAGTAGGCTTCCTCCTCTTTTCCGGTACCGGAATCCGCAGACTTCCGCTAAGATATTGCCCCGTTATAGATTCGGGTACAGCCATAATCTCCTCCGCCGTTCCCACAGCTACCACCTCGCCGCCATGGGAACCGGCTCCCGGGCCGATATCTACTATATAATCCGCTGCCAGCATCGTATCTTCGTCATGCTCTACTACGATCAGCGTATTTCCCATATTTTTTAAATTCTCCAGCGTATTCAGAAGTTTGTCATTATCTCTCTGGTGCAGTCCGATGCTCGGCTCATCCAAAATATAGCATACGCCTACAAGGCCGGAGCCTATCTGCGTCGCCAGGCGGATTCTCTGCGCCTCCCCTCCGGAGAGCGTTCCCGTCGCCCTCGCCAGGGAAAGATAATCCAATCCTACGTCAATCAGAAATCCGACTCTCGCCCGAATCTCCTTTAATACCTGTTTCCCGATCACCTGCTGCTGTCTGGTCAGCTCCATATCCTGTAAAAATCCATGAAGCTTCCCGATGGAAACGGAAGTGATTTCAAAAATATTTTTATCGCATATCGTAACGGCCAGAGATTCTTTTTTCAAACGCATTCCTTTACAAAGTCTGCACGGAGTAATACGCATAAAAGATTCATACTCCTGTTTCATAATATCCGAGGAGGTTTCCCGGTAACGGCGCTCCACATTTTTTACCAGACCTTCAAAAGCAACCGGATAAGTCCCTTCCCCTCTCTGTCCCTTATAATATACCGTGACTTCTTTTCCTTTTGTTCCATGCAAAATAATATCTACCACTTTATCTGGATAATTTTCAAACGGGGTATCCAGATCAAACCCATACTCCTTTCCGAGAGCCAGAAGAATAGCATTGGTAAAACTGGAAGGATCGTTACAGGACTGCCATCCCATGACGGCAATCGCTCCTCCGTTGATACTGAGACGTTTATCCGGAATCATCAAATCCACATCGAATTCCATTTTATATCCCAGGCCGAAGCAATCCGGGCAAGCGCCAAATGGATTATTAAAAGAAAAACTTCTCGGTTCGATCTCGCTGATGCTCACGCCGCAGTCCGGGCAGGAAAAACTCTGGCTGAAATTGACCGGTTCCCCCCCTATAACATCCACAACTAAAAGGCCCTCCGCAAGAGCCAGCACATTCTCAATAGAATCTGTCAGCCTCCGCTCAATCCCTTCCTTGACTACCAGACGATCCACCACAATCTCTATATTATGCTTGATATTTTTATCCAGTTTAATTTCTTCCGACAGTTCATACAGATTGCCGTCCACACGAACACGCACATATCCGCTTTTTTTGGCCCGGTCGAATACCTTCGTATGCTCGCCCTTCCTGCCTCTGACAATAGGCGCAAGAAGCTGGATCTTCGTCCCTTCCGCCATCGCCATGATCTGATCCGTCATTTGATCCACCGACTGCTTTTTAATTTCCCGCCCGCAGGAAGGGCAATGAGGAATTCCGATTCTGGCATACAACAGCCTGAAATAGTCATAAATCTCCGTTACCGTTCCCACCGTTGATCTCGGATTGCGGTTGGTCGATTTCTGGTCGATAGAAATTGCCGGAGAAAGCCCTTCTATTTTTTCCACATTCGGCTTTTCCATCTGCCCAAGAAACTGCCTCGCATAAGAAGAAAGAGATTCCATATAGCGCCTTTGCCCCTCTGCATAAATGGTATCGAACGCCAACGAAGATTTCCCCGAACCGGAGAGCCCGGTAAGAACCACAAACTCATTCCTTGGTATATCTACATCAATGTTTTTCAGATTATGTTCGTTCGCCCCGCGTATCCTGATATATTCCCTGCGAGGCAGCATTTTCTTATTCGTCTCTTCCATATTCATCCTCATTTCCGCTCTGTCAGCTGTTTCTTTAATTCCGCCATTTTATCCCTGAGTTCCGCTGCCGCTTCAAAGTTAAGGTCAGCCGCCGCCTGTTTCATCTTCTTCTGAATCTTTCCGATCAGTTTTTCCAATTCCGCATCGCTCATCGATTCGGGATCTTTTTCGAAGTTCACCTCTTCTTTGGCGATCACTTTGGAAATACTGATCAGTTCCCTCACCGCTTTTTTGATTGTTTGAGGGGTAATCCCATTTTCTTCATTATATTTATTCTGTATTTCCCGCCTTCTGTTTGTCTCCCTTATTGCTGCCAGCATGGAATCCGTCATATTGTCGGCGTACATGATCACTCTGCCTTCCGCATTTCTGGCAGCGCGCCCAATCGTCTGAATCAGGGAAGTCTCCGAACGTAAAAAACCTTCCTTATCCGCATCCAATATGGCTACCAGCGATATTTCAGGTATATCCAGACCTTCTCTCAACAGATTGATCCCTACCAGCACATCAAACACATCCAGCCGCATATCCCTGATGATCTCAGCCCTTTCTAACGTATCAATATCCGAATGAAGATATTTTACCCGGATGCCCACTTCTTTCATATAATCGGTCAAATCTTCGGCCATCCTCTTCGTCAATGTCGTTACCAATACTTTATTATGTTTCTCCGTCTCCCTATTCACCTCGCTGACCAGATCGTCGATCTGCCCTTCTACCGGCCGCACATCCACTTCCGGATCCAGCAGTCCCGTAGGGCGGATAATCTGTTCCGTCCGCAGCAGTTCATGCTCCTTTTCATATTCCGCAGGAGTCGCCGAAACAAATAGCAGCTGATCGATATGCTCTTCAAACTCCTGAAAATTCAAGGGCCGGTTGTCCAACGCGGACGGGAGGCGAAAGCCATAATCCACCAAAGTATTTTTCCTGGAACGGTCCCCGGCAAACATACCCCTGATCTGCGGGATCGTCATATGGGACTCATCGATAATGATCAAATAGTCATCTTTAAAATAATCCATCAAAGTAAGAGGCGTCGCCCCTTCCGGCATCCCGTTCAAATGCCTGGAATAATTCTCAATACCGGAGCAAAACCCTGTTTCCCTCAACATTTCGATGTCGAAGTTCGTCCTTTCAGAGATTCTCTGTGCTTCCAGCAGCTTGTCCTCTCCCTTGAAAAAGCGTACTCTCGCTTCCAGTTCCGTCTCTATATTTTTACACGCCGCAGCAATTTTATCCTGGGACACTACATAATGAGAGGCGGGAAATATGGAAATATGCTCCAGCACCGCGTGTACCTGGCCAGTCAGCGGATCGGTTTCCGCAATTCTGTCTATTTCATCTCCAAAAAACTCTACTCTTACAAGATAGTCTCCCCCCTGTGCAGGATAGATCTCCACCACATCTCCCCGTACCCGGAAGCATCCTCTCCCCAAGTCCATATCATTTCTATCATATTGGATATCGATCAGTTCCCTAATCACCGAATCTCTGTCTTTTATCATTCCCGGACGCAGGGATACGATCATCTCCTGATAATCGTCAGGGCTTCCTAAGCCATAGATACAGGACACGCTGGCCACTACCACCACATCTCGCCTCTCCGTAAGGGATGCCGTCGCTGACAGCCGCAATTTCTCGATCTCCTCATTGATAGAAGAATCTTTCGCTATATATGTGTCCGAAGATGGCACATAGGCCTCCGGCTGGTAATAATCATAGTAACTTACGAAGTATTCAACAGCGTTATTGGGAAAAAATTCTTTGAATTCGCCATATAACTGTCCGGCCAATGTCTTGTTATGGGCTATAACAAGAGTCGGTTTATTTAATTGTTGGATGACATTTGCCATCGTAAATGTTTTACCGGAACCGGTGACACCGAGAAGCGTCTGGAACTGGTTACCCTCTTTGAATCCCTTTACCAGCTCTGCTATGGCTTGGGGCTGATCGCCTGTGGGGGCGTATTGTGATACTAATTCAAAATGATCCATGATAATAATCTCCTCAAAAACAATAATGTTTTACCTGTAACTGCAAAGTGAAGCTTATTCTGAACAATTCATCAAAATAATCATTTCCAAAGGGTTTGCCATTTTTCAACATATCATCATTTAACGCAAAGCCCTTAATGATATACTCTTTTAATGTTTTCGTTGCCCACTGCCGAAACCTGGTAGCCTTTTTTGAATTTACACGATACCCTACAGCAATAATCGCATCCAAATTAAAACATTTTAATTTTCGGCTAACACTTCTTCCTCCTTCATTTTGAACTACCGAAAAAAACTCGGTAGTTGCCTCTGCATCCAATTCTTCTTTATAAATATTTTTCAAATGCAATGAAATATTATCTGTTGTGCAATCAAATAATTCTGCCATCGCTCTTTGTGTCATCCAAAATGTCTCTTCTTTAAAAATGGCATTCACATAAACATTTGTATCCTCTAACTGATATAATATAATCTCATGCTCTTGCATAGCCACCCACCGCTTCAAATTATAACAGTTCATTCTTTTTCTCCATTTTACCTCCATGAATTCGCTACACGCATGTAGCGAATTCATTTTTTATATTACCTTTCATATCCCTTATCACTTCAACTATTTCATTATCAAATCATCTTTTGAAACTCTGAAAAAGCAAAACAGTATTTAGCTACTACAATAATCACTTTCATCCCTTTCCCCCTGATTCTATCACAAACTTCTCCAAATGTGAAGCAAAATAGAACATTTGTTCTTAAAGATTCTATAAATTTTCCTATTTCCTAAACAATATCATATTTTATTTTCCCACACCAAACACCAAAATAAAAGCGGACTCCAGACACCAATGCCTGTTTTCCGCTTTCTTCCATAATTATTATATCCTTTTCTGCCATCCGTCATTTTATATAATCGATATCGTACCTTACTTCCGCTTCCAGTTTCGTTACCGCCCCGGTGGCTCCGTTCTCCCTCGTAATGCGCAGGATCCTGGAATCCGTCACACAGCTCTGGTAATATTCGTTCGATTCCAGTTTCGGCTCGATCTCCAACGCCTTCTCCCCGGTCAATTCCGTCAAAGGAACCGAAGCAATCGCAATCTTATCCAGACCGCCTTCCTCGCTCTTCAGAAAATAAACTACTCCATCCCTTACCGTACATGCTTCCCCGGTCACTACGCTTACCGATGCATATGGTTCACCGCCCTTGCCGATATATATATCCGTATATACGCTGTCCGCATCCAATGGCATATCAGCCTCTACCTCATACCACTGCACGGAGCCAGCCGAAGTATCCATCACCGACACTTCAAACCCCGCATCATAAATCGTCTGCATCGTGGTCTGATCCAATGTAATCTCCGTTCCGTCCACCGACAAGGGATAAATCGCTTCCTTTTCACCTCCGCATCCGGCTGCCGCTGCCAAAAGCACTATCGCCGCCGTAATTCCCAAAGCCTTCTTCCACTTTGTCAATTTTATCATCGGTTTTTCTCCCTTATTTTATCCTCTCCGCAATCACTGCCTTGGCATGTTCCAGCTGGTTGTCATAGCCATTTTCATAATATTCCTCGCTGTCAAATTCATACACTTCATCCGGTTCCACCCCGATGCCATGAATATTATTGCCCTTCGGCGTAAAATAAGTGCTTACCGTCAGCTTAAGTGCGGTTCCGTCGGATAAAGACATTACCTTCTGCACGATGCCTTTCCCGAAAGTAGTCGTTCCGATCAATTCACCGATTCCATAATCCTTAATGGCTCCCGCCAGGATTTCCGATGCGCTGGCCGAATAGCCGTTGATCAAAACAACAAGCGGCTTATCGAAAACATGTTTGCCATCGCAGGAATATTCGGTCCGGTTCCCTTCTCGGTCTTCCGTATACACGATCAAACCTTCCGGAAGAAGCTGTCTGGCTATTTCCACTACCGCGCTCAGATTTCCGCCGGGATTGGCCCTCAGGTCGAGAATCAGCCCTTCCATTCCTTCGCTTCTGAGTTCCGCCATGGCATCCTGGAACTGACTCACGGTGATCTCATCGAATTCCGTAATTTGAATATATCCCGTCTTATTATCGTACAATTCATATTTTACCGTCGGGCTTTCAATCTTTCTGCGTTCCACATCGATCTGCAGATAATCATTTTCTCCCTCCCGGTAAATGGTCAGATGCACTTTTGTGCCTTCCTCCCCTTTTATTTTTCCTACTATTTCGGACAATTCCATTCCCTGCATAGGCTCTTCATTTACCATATAAATTACATCGCCATCCCGCAGACCGGACTCTTCCGCCGGAGTCCCTTCAAAAACTCCGCTGATATAAGCCATGCCCGTCTGGGCATCCATTCCTACATATGCTCCGATCCCATAATAGATCCCTTCCGTCTGCTGCATCAGATCTTCCAGATCTTCCTCCGTATAATAGGTGGAATATGGATCTCCCAAAGCTGCCACGACTCCCTGGTACATGCCATCAATCATATCTTCGGTGCTGACGTCTTTCTGGTAATAATATTCGGAAATCGCCTTTTCGATTACCTCAAGCTTATCCGTCGTAACATCACTGACAAGACTTTCCGGTTCGCTTTCCTCTTTGCGGCGCGCAATGTTGTCCATACGTATCCTGTGAAGGTCACAGAGTTGCTTCACCGTATACACACAGCATAAAATAAAAAGGCATAAAAGTATTCCTGTAAACATTCCGTTGCGGAAATGTCTTCTATCCTTTTTTCCCTCTTCCTTTCTGTCTCCTCCCTTATTGCCGTCCCCTTGGTTCCAATACCCGTTTAAATTATATTCCACTGTCCTTCATCTCCACATTATTTGCTCAAATAGCTCCAGGGGCTGACATAGCTTCCATTCAGACGTACACTGAAATGCAAATGGTTGCCCGTAGACCGCCCCGTTGAGCCTACCGCCGCAATATTCTGCCCTTTCACTACAAAATCTCCCTTTGAAACGTACAAAGCGGACGCATGCATATAAATCGTATACAGCCCGTCTCCATGATCGACCATCAAATAGTTTCCCATAGAACTGCTGTAATCCGCCGCCACAACCTTGCCGTCATAAGCCGCCAGAATCGGCGAACCTCCCGGCGCTGCCATATCCACCCCATTATGGAACCTTTCCATCCCAAGAGTAGGATGTATCCGGTTGCCATAATCACTGCTGATCGCCGTGTAAGATGGCGCAGGCCATTGAAACATCCCCCCGTCATATTTCATCCTGTTCTCTTCCGCCAGCTTCGCCTTCTCTTCTGCCACCACCTTTTCCAGCATGGCGATCGTTTCATTCTGCTCTTTGATATATGCCTCGTATTCCGCTATCGCCGCCTCTTTGTTCTGAATATCGTCGCTGACCTGTTCGATCGCGTCTTTCTTTTCATCAATCAGGGAATTCAACGAATCCTCTTCGCTTTCCACCCCTGCCTTTGCGTCCTCCAGGTATGCCCTCTCCTCCTCCAGCTGCTGCTTATATAGTTCGATCAGTTCCCTGGTTTCCACATATCTGTCCAGCATCTTTCTGTCATAAGAGGAGAGCATTTCGATATATTCTGCCTTATTCAGCATATCTCCAAAACTTTGTGAAGAAAAAATAAGCTCCATGTACAGATCATCGCCTTTTTCATACATAAACTTAATTCTTTCCTTCATCGCCTCATATTGTCTCTCCTGATCCTGTATCGCTTCCTCCAGCTCGCTTTGAGTCAATACGATCTCGCCCTCTTTATCCTCTATCTTTCCTTTCAGATCCGCTATCTTCGCCTGTATCGTCGCCAGTTCCCCGTCAAGCCGCTCCACATATTCGGCCAGATCCTGCTTGGAAGCCTCCAGTTCCTCTTTTATTTTCTTTACATCCGTAAGATTCGACTGGAGCTGTTCCTTCATTTCCCTGGCGCTTTCGATCTCTTGTTCCTTCTCTTTGATCAAGTCATTCGTCAGTCCGGATGCCTTTACTTCCACCGATCCGGACAAGCCTCCTGCCACCAGGCATGCCACAGGCAGTATGCACAAGATCGTACCCAAAGCTTTCCTCCATCGTTTCATGGGCAGTACCTTTCTATGATTTTTCAAAAAGTTATACTCTTAAATGTTTCCTTACCGTAGTTATACTTCCGATAAAGCCAATGCCCACTCCCATCGCTATCGATACCGGAAGCAATATATGAAAAATTTCTTCGACCGGAAGGAAATTCAACAAATCGGACAACATGGCAAACCGTTCTGTCACATAAAAAATCACATTATTATATATGAAATAAATAATACCTACCGGCAGCAATGATCCGATCAGCCCGATCATCATCCCTTCGATAACAAATGGAGAACGGACAAAGAAATCCGTCGCCCCTATATATTTCATAATATTTATTTCTTCTTTTCTTACGGATATTCCGATCGTTACCGTATTGCTGATCAGGAATATGGAAACCGCGAACAATATCCCGATAATGCCAAGGGAAACATATGCAATCAACGCGTTAATGCCGCTCAGCGTCATTGCCGTAACTTCTGACTTGTTGATCCTCCTGATGTCCTCGATCGACTCCAGATATGTAATCAGCGCTGGCTGCAACGATACGTCGCTTAAATAAATTTCATAATGAGCCGATTCCGATAGCGGGTTTTCCGTAAAACCATCCACGTATTCCCCCAGATAATCGTCCTTAAAGCTTTCCCATGCTTCTTCTGCCGATACAAAATGTACATTGGCAACCTCCACTCTCCGGTTGATCAGATCGCCAATCTCTGCGATTCTCGTATCGCTGACCCCTTCGTTAAAAAATACTGTCACCGACACGCCTTCTTCCATCGATTTAACAATATGCTGGAAATTCGATAAAATTGCATAAAAGATACCGAATAAAAACAAACATGCGCCGATCGTCGCTATGGAAGCCAGTGAAAACCATTTATTTCTTATAATATTACGGAACCCCTGCCCTATCGTATAAAAAAATGTACTAATCCTCATCGATGTAACCGCCCTTTTCTTCATCGCTTACAATGACGCCTTTTTTCATTGTAACGACTCTTTTCTGCATGGAATTTACGATTTCCCTGTTATGGGTAACTACCAGAACCGTAGTGCCATTCTCATTGATCTGCTCCAATAGTTTCATGATCTCCCATGAGTTTTTAGGGTCCAAATTACCCGTCGGCTCATCGGCCAGAAGAATTGTCGGCTTATTGACAAGCGCCCTGGCCAGCGCTACTCTCTGCTGTTCGCCTCCCGAAAGCTGCTTCGGCTTCGCCTTGTACTTTCCTGCAAGTCCCACCGTTGCAAGAATGCTCGGTACATTTCTCTTGATTTCTTTATTGGATACCTGGATAATACGCTGGGCAAACGCTACATTTTCATAGACATTCCTGTCTTTCAACAAACGGAAATCCTGAAAAACAATTCCAAGATTCCTCCTGAACTTCGGAATCTTCCTATGTTTGATTTTTACCAGATCATATCCCATCACATTAATATTTCCGGACGTGGGGGTCAATTCCCTTAAGAGAAGTTTGATCATCGTGGATTTGCCGGAACCGCTGTCTCCTACAATAAAAACAAATTCCCCTCTATTAATATGTAAACTGACACCGTTTAATGCCGGAGCACCCGTGGCATATGCCTTACTGACATTATCCAAAGTGATAATCTCATTTTCCAAAACCGTATATTTCTTTCCTCTTTTTCTTTTTCTGCCTTTTTCCGTCAAAGTATTTCACCCACCTGCTTTTTATCTTTATCCCTTTTTGTCAAATTCTAATATTCAAAGGTCTCCATATATTTCATATATTTAACTACCATCAGGGCGATTTTAAAGGTAATGGCATCCTCAAAAACCCTCAAATCGAGCCCCGTACTCTTCTGCAGTTTATCCAGCCTGTAAACCAGAGTATTTCTATGGATAAACAACTGTCTCGATGTCTCCGAAACATTCAGACTATTTTCAAAAAACTTATTGATCGTAGTCAGCGTTTCTTCATCAAAGTCATCCGGACTCTTTCCGCCGAATATCTCTTTGATAAACATCTTGCAAAGCGGTATCGGAAGCTGATAGATCAGACGCCCGATTCCGAGTTCGCTATATGCGATAATATTTCTTTCGTCAAAAAAGATTTTCCCTACATCCAGGGCCATCTTCGCTTCTTTATAAGAACGGCTCACATCCTTGAGTTCGTTTACGATCGTTCCATAGGAAATCCTGATCCCCTGCATCCCCTCTCTCGCCAGGACGCTTTCCATGGCTTTTGCCGCCTTCTCGATTTCTTTGCCCGCCTCGCCTTCCGAAAGATCCTTTACTACTATAACATTATTTTCATCCACTGCGGTAATGAAATCTTTGCTATTATTCCCAAAATTTGCCCTGGCCATTTCAAGAACGTTGTTATCCTTGCTGTCTTCCGTCTCAATAATCATAGTCACGCGTTTCACGTCTGTCTTTATATGCAGCTTCTTTGCCCTGCTGTAAATATCTACAAGCAAAAGATTATCCAACAAAAGGTTTTTAATAAAATTATCTTTGTCAAAGCGTTCCTTATAAGCTACCAGAAGGCTCTGGATCTGAAACGCCACCATCTTGCCAATCGTATATACATCCTCACCCGGCCCTCCTGCGATCAGAATGTATTCCAGCTGCTGCTCGTCAAAAATCTTAAAATACTGGTATCCCTGAATTTCCTGTGAATCTGCCGGAGATCCCGCAAATCCGGCAGCCGCTCCAGCACAGCTTTCCATGTCAGGCGCCGTAGATGCCACTTCCTTCCCATCCACATCCATAACGCATAATTCCACCCTTGCAATAGATTTTAAACCGTCGATCGTATTCTGTAAAATTTGATTTGAAATCATGTCCCCACTCCTTCTCCTATCTTCATTATGCGTCCGTTCTTCCGATAAATTATGCAAAACCTACAAACCATACCTAGAACATCCATCTGTTTTTCTATGCCTTCCCCTAATTTTAATAGAAAACCACAAAAAAATCCATACTCTTCCCGCATAAATTTGTATATTTTTTCAATTCCGCCTCTTTTCACTACATTATGGGGTAATTTCCTGTTCATTCTTTTTTATTATACCATCAAACCCGGAAAATCCTCCTGTGCTGTCAGGCAATGGATATTCCCACATGCCCTCCGAACATAAAAACAAACAGACCTGAAATGTACTCCATCCCAAATCTGCTCACTCTCCCCTCTCATTTTCGTCCCTGAACCGACTCATCTTCCTGTGAAAAATCCCTTTGTAAATCTTATCCGTAACTTTTTTACGGAAAGGTCCCTTCGTTCCGTCCAGTATCATATCCTTCGAAATGCCAAGCCATACTTCCGCATTAACAAAAGGTTTTGCCCGGATCATCCATTTTTCCTGTATGCCGGGAGCTATTCTGGATATAATTGCAGTAGGTGCAATATCGTTTATTTTGTTTATCACTTCTTCCAGCTCTTCTTCCCCGTCCGCAATCACTCCGCTTCCGCCAATCAGTATACCTGTCTGAAAAGCCTCCAGTTCCTCTCTTAAAACCTCTGTCTCCGATTCCGATTCCGCAAGAAGATATACTTTTCCTCCGCTCCGTGCCAGCCTTCTTAAAAACTCCTTCAGGAAAACCAAGTTTTCCACCTCATATTGTCTGCTCACAGAACGAATCTCTGCCACTCTGAGGATATCGGCATCCCCGCATAAAGTCATATCCATAGACTCTATTTCTTTTTTCTCTTCTTCATTTTCTCCCGCCATAATAAGCACGGGCGTCGTAATGTATAAAATGGTATTGAGCCCTCCTCCCCTGACATAACCGTCCAAACGAAGCAACGATTCTTTCAGGGAATAGTCGGTAAGCTCGACTCCTAATATATTTATTTTCTGCATATCCCACCATAGTCTGCCCCATATTCTGAAAAGGCAGCCGCAAATTAAAATCTCTGCATCCTGACTTGCCAATTATATCAGAAATATGCTATACTTGCAACACAAGTATTTATGCGAATCAGGATTCGTGGCTCCATGTATCCGGCAGCATAAAATATAACAATAATTAAAATCGGGAATTGTGTCCGTGCAGCATCCGCAGACCCGGAATATATAAAAAGCTGCGCAGAAAGGAAGAAGCGTATGGATATCCCTTCATTATCTATGGGGCTTGCCCAGTCAAGAACCCTCAACGAAGTAGGAACGGCGATGCTCGCAAAATCTCTGGATAATCTGGAATCCACCGGAGCGCAAATGGTCAATATGATGACTACCTCCATGGAGCTTTCCGTAAATCCCGCTGTAGGCGCAAACATCGACGTTTATCTGTAAAAATATCATTTTAAACAACTATATAGCGGTAATTATCATAACGGCAAACAAGATAACAGCCGCTATCAAAAGAGGAACGGTAACTACCTTTCCTTCTTTTTTGTATTTTCTGGTTTTCCAGACAGCGCGGAGATTTTCTTCGCGCTTTTCATTTTTTGCAATCCACGCAAGCACGCACCCTGCCAAAGCCATAGTGACGGCCGCTATCACCAAATATACGCTAATCACTAAAAGGAGCAAATCGTTGGTAAGCAATTCCTCTGCTTCCTGTATATTCGCCCCGTCTTCCATATACATCAGAAATACGGGCTGCATATTGATTGTCACATGAAGAAGAACGGAACTCCACAGGCTTCCCGTCGCCTCCACCAGCAGTACGGCAATCATCCCTATCACAAACGCATATGCCGCCTGGTTAAAATTCATGTGCATCAGCGCAAAAAGCATCGCCGACAGCAGCATCGCCTGTAGCATCGTGCCGGATCTTTTATAACTCTGGTAAAAAATCCCCCTGCATACCAACTCTTCATTCAGAGGCCCTAAGATACCCATCAGCAGGAACATAGCCATAAACGGCGCCTCTAAAATATCGCTGCTCATGGAAGCCACCGCGTTATCCACAAAAATCATGGAAATCGCATTGATCAATGTAATCAGCGGCATACAAAGGAACGTAAAAAGAATAATCATAAATACCGACGACATCTTAATCTTATGAAAGCCGGCAAGCTCAATAGGGTTCTCTTTTGCAAGCAGAACCCCAATAGCAGCCGGCAGCAATACGATAAGCTGGCTCAGTATTAAATTAGGTACCATTCCTAATTGAAAAACTGGATATAAGACTGACAGCAGCACGATTGTCGTTATATTAAAAAGCACCACTATCAGAAAAATCCAATTTACCTTTTTACCATTCATCTTCTCTTAGCTTTCCATCATGAAGCTGACTAACTTTGTAATGTCTTCGGGTTCATAGGCAATCAGTTCCAGTTCGGCAATCGTACCGTCAGAAAAAATATTTGCCATGGAAACATACTGGGAAAGCTTTGATTTCAAATTCAGCCTGTCTCCTTCTCCTGTTACCAGTTCTACTTTTCCTACGCAGCTATCGATCACCTTAAAAAACTTATCAATATCCGTAATGTTTTGTACTTTCATAATAATCTCCTTTCTTCAAGAACAATTTTATTCTCTGCTCTTGCTTACCACTGATTATACTGATATACCAAAATGAATGCAATCGTAATATTGCCTAATTTAAACGGATATTTTTTTCGGTTATTGTGATTTTTCCCTCTTTTAAAAGATGTCCCACCGCGCGTTTGAATTCATTTTTACTCATTTGCATCTCACGCCTTATTGTTTCCGGGGATGCCTTGTCGTTGAACGGCAGCACTCCGTTATATTTCTCCAATATATCTAATATTCTGATCACATCTTTTCCTATCTGGAGATAAGATTTTTCCCGGATGCTCAAATCCAGCTTTCCGTCCTCTTTCACTCCTGTCACTCTTGCCGAAATCAGATCTCCCACCTGGATATTCCCATATATTTCTTTCATCGGAATCAAACCGGAATATTTGTCGTCTACCGCCACAAAGGCTCCGAAATTCTTGCTTATTTCATAAACATGTCCTTCTATCCTATCGTCCTTCTTATATCCGCTTTCCGTACTCAAATAAGTATATACCTTCATAGTAGCGCATAAACGGTCGCTTTTATCGATGTAAAGGGCTACCAGGCATTCATCCCCTTCTTTCAGTTGCTTTGTCTGCTCCCTGAACGGAAGAAACAAATCCTTTTCCAATCCCCAATCGAGAAAAGCGCCGATCGCCGCGACTTGTGAAACCTTCAGCAAAGCCACTTCACCCAAAGAAAGCTTCGCTTCATTCGTCGTTGCGATCAGCCTGTCATTCGAATCCCGGTAGATGAACACTTCCAGTTCATCGCCAATTTTCGTTCCTTCCGGTACCTGTTTTTTCGGAAGAAGAACCTTTTCCTCCGCTTCCTCCGCCGCCGGAGCAACATATACCCCAAAATCCACCGTCTTTACTACTACCAGCTTCTGTCTTTCACCTAATTGAATCATGATCACTCACTCCCCCATATTCCTAAACTCAAACTCTACGATGCAATATGGCTGCCCTTCCCTATCATTAAGAGAAACCGCAGCTATCTCCCCATTTTCATAAACAACAGGATAAATTTTATCCCCAAGATATGCTTGTTTTTTATACTCCGCCCTCATCTGCCTCAAAAATAAATTCAAACTCTCTCCCACATATTCCGTAGGAAGATGTTCTCTCGCCATACGGATATACTGCCCGTTATTTACATGATTGTTCGTATCCAAATGGCGCCGCCCAACCTCCAACGGTTCTTTCTCCGTTCCTCCCTCCGCCGGAAGGGCAATTTTTCTCGGCGCATAATCCATCGGCAGCCTGTCTTCAATCCTGTAAGCTTCTGTCAGCTCTTTTGTCAATCTCGCCGGACACATCTTTTCCATGTCCATCAACGTCCATAAAGTATTGGCACAAGCCAGTCTTTCCCCGTCCTCCGTTTCCATCAGAAAATTACGATACCCGAAAAACCCTTTAAAATCATACGGCGCAGTACCGATCCTTACCTCTTCGCACAATCGCGGATAACGGTCCACCACAATCTGCCATGCGGATAATACCCAGGCCAGATGCCTTTCCTTCAAATATCCCAGGCCAACTCCCACATCTTCCGAATGGAAAGTGGAGCAATCCTGAAAATAATCCAACAGCGACTCCAGAGATAATATCCCTTTGCTGTCCACTTCGCTATATCTGATACGGCTGCTGAATTTGTACATTCCTCTATCACTTCTTTCCTTTTTCTCTTAAAACGCTTCTCTGCTTCCCTCCACTGCCTCTCCTTATCCTATTATGTAATTTTCAACAAATTTATCATAGCATATTCTGTTATTTTTCTCAACATTTTTCAAAACCCCGGCAGATTATCTCTACCGGGGTTTTTTAGCTGGGCTACAAGGATTCGAACCTTGAAATGACGGAGTCAGAGTCCGTTGCCTTACCGTTTGGCGATAGCCCA